>ERZ832317.1640-NODE-1640-length-28080-cov-6.356253_pt1 | contig 28080 bp, 26 predicted proteins | sample MGYA00519695_ERZ832317 | MGnify/ENA primary metagenome ERZ832317 (study PRJEB31850, sample SAMEA3708726) | human gut metagenome | biome: human gut; feature: human-associated habitat; material: faeces | place: China | collected 2014 ...
CTGTCTCTTAATGAATTAAATAGAAAAATGTGCTATAGTGGAGTATATTTGATATAAATAAAGGATGGACAAAATTATGAAAGCAGTATTACAAGTAGTCACCCACGCCACCGTCCGAGTAGACGGCGGCATCACTGGTCAGATCGGCCCAGGATTATTAGTTTTTCTCGGTGTAGCAGAAGAAGACGAACAGGCAGATCTTGATAAAATTGTAAAGAAAGTTACAGAACTTCGAATCTTTAAAGATGATGCAGGAAAGACGAACCTTTCCCTTCAGGATGTGAATGGAGAACTTTTGATAGTTTCTCAGTTTACCTTACTTGCGGATTGTAAAAAAGGAAGAAGACCAAGTTTTGTAAAAGCGGGAAACCCACAGAAGGCAGAAGAAATGTATGAGAAGTTTATACGAGTATGTAAGGAAAAAGTGCCGAAGGTAGAACATGGTGTTTTTGGAGCGGATATGAAGGTAGAATTGTTAAATGATGGTCCGTTTACGATAGTTTTAGACAGTAAAGAGTTGTAAAAAAATGAATTGTCAGACAAAAAAACTTGCATTTTGTATGTGCTTTACTATATAATAACGAATAGCAGGTTTTGAAGAATAATTTGCTGTTTTAGGAAATTAAGTGAGAAGTCTGGGTAATGGCATTCTAGATAAAGCAAGTTCCAGGAGCTTCACAAGTTCAAATGAATGAAATGCAAATAATTGAGTGATATGGAAGGGAGATATACAATGGATAAGATTAAGATGACAACTCCATTGGTAGAGATGGACGGAGATGAGATGACAAGAATCCTCTGGAAAATGATCAAAGATGAGTTACTTCTTCCGTTTATTGATTTAAAGACAGAGTATTATGATCTTGGATTAGAGCATCGCAATGAAACAAATGACCAGGTAACCGTTGATTCTGCCAATGCCACAAAAAAATACGGTGTTGCTGTAAAATGTGCAACGATTACACCAAATGCAGCGCGTATGACTGAATACAACCTAAAAGAAATGTGGAAGAGTCCGAATGGTACGATCCGTGCCATGTTAGACGGTACGGTATTCCGTGCACCGATCGTTGTAAAAGGCATTGAGCCATGTGTCAAAAACTGGAAAAAGCCCATCACGATTGCACGTCATGCCTATGGTGATGTATACAAAGCATCCGAGATGAAGATTCCGGGAGCAGGTAAATGTGAGCTGGTTTATACTGCAGAGGACGGCACAGAAACAAGAGAACTGATTCATAACTTTACCGGAGCAGGTGTCGTTCAGGGACAGCACAACCTTTGCAATTCGATTGAGAGTTTTGCAAAGAGCTGTTTTAACTATGCACTTGATACAAAACAGGATCTGTGGTTTGCAACAAAAGATACGATTTCCAAAAAATACGATCACACATTTAAAGATATTTTCCAGGAAATCTTTGATGCAGAATACAAGGAAAAGTTTGCAGAAGCAGGCATTGAATACTTCTATACCCTGATTGATGACGCTGTTGCAAGAGTGATTCGTTCGCACGGCGGTTATATCTGGGCTTGCAAGAACTATGACGGTGATGTCATGTCCGATATGGTTTCCACAGCTTATGGCAGCCTGGCAATGATGACGTCTGTTCTGGTTTCTCCGACTGGTATTTACGAATACGAAGCTGCACATGGTACGGTTCAGCGGCACTATTACAAGTATCTGAAGGGTGAGGAAACTTCAACCAACTCCGTTGCAACCATCTTTGCATGGACAGGTGCACTGCGGAAGCGTGGCGAACTGGATAACCTGCCGGAACTGATGCAGTTTGCTGACAAGCTGGAAGCTGCAACCATTCAGACCATCGAAGACGGTGTCATGACAGGCGACCTGTACTTGATTTCCAAGCTGGAAAACAAGAAGAAGGTAAACTCCAAGGAATTTTTGGAAGCCATTCGGGAACGTCTGGACGCAGCGATGCAGTAAACGAATAGCAGGATAAAAAGAATAGGAGTGCAATCCAATGATGCTGAAAGAACCGGTTTCTGACTCTGTAGTTCGGAGACTGCCACGCTATTATCGCTATCTTTCGGAACTGGAGCGAGCAGGTGTTGAACGCACTTCCTCGCAGGCACTGGCAACACAGCTCGGCTCGACTGCATCACAAATTCGTCAGGATTTAAATTGTTTTGGCGGATTCGGACATCAGGGCTATGGCTATCATGTATCAGACTTACGGGCACAATTGGGCAGAATCATCGGGCTGGAACAGTGTATGCCGGCGGTTTTAATTGGAGCCGGTCATTTGGGCAGCGTGATTGCCGTCAACATTGATTTTCCAGCATATGGATTCTATCTGACAGGCATTTTTGATATTGTGCCAACGGTTTGCGGGCAGGTGCTGGGCGGATTGACAGTGCAGCATATGACGCAGCTTTCTGATTTTTGCGGGCAGGTGCATCCAGCAGCAGCAGTACTTTGTATTCCGGAACACGCTGCACAGGCGGTTGCGGATGATTTGGTGCATCTGGGCGTTCATGGATTTTGGAATTTCAGTCACTGTGATTTAGAAGTTGACCGAAACACCATCCAAGTTGAAAATGTTCATCTGGGAGATAGTTTGATGGCGTTATCCTATCGGCTGCACCAAGATGGCGGAAACGAATAGTATGAAAAAAGCAGGAACTGACAACGTGCAGTGCCTGCTTTTTTTTGGAATTCAGATCAAAATATGTAAAAAATTACAATTTCAAGACAGGAAATTTGTGGGGATTTGCTGAAAAATGAAAAAATGGTTGATTTTTTCGAATGCGTGTGCTATAATAAAAACAATCAGATGGAAAAACATGGGCGACGAAACGAAAAAACGTCGCTTTCTGCGTCTGAATTGTGGAAATAGGAGGAAATCAGAATGAAAATGAAGAAAATGTTGGCAATTCTGGCAGCTCTGAGCGTATTGGGAACAACTGGTTTGACCGTTGGGGCAGAAGATACGGCTACCACGACCGAACCGGCAACCGAAGCAATCACCACGACTGAAACCGAGGCAGAAACGACTGCTGCGGAAACAACAGCGGAAACTGAAACAACTGTGGAAACAGATGTGACGGAAGAAACAGCTGCTACAGAAGAGAATCAGGTTGTAAAAATGGAAGATGCATCGGACGAGATTACCATTGATGGAGTATCATTCACTGTAAAAGTGAGTGTTGCATCTGATTCCAGTGTGGTTCTGTCCGTTTTAAAAGATGGAAATGTAACCAACTTAAATAACATTTGTGTTGAAAGCAAAGTGTCTGGAGAACTTCAGGTGGGTAATTACTATTCTGTGGATAGCAATAATAGATTGACTATCTATGCAGTAGATGGTAATCATAACTATATTTGGAGTAACGAATATAATGTGTTTGTTGCTTCTACTCTTAACGAAGAAGGCGAAAATTTAGAAATCATAGACGCTTCCACATTCCAAATGAATGGGAAAACTGTAAAAATTACTCTTTGGAGATATAAAAATGAGTTGTTTGATGAATTATCAAGAATTTCTGTTTATGTGGATGGAAAGCTGACAAATCTTTCTGGAATTGTTGTAAATACATCTTTATTTGGTCAGACATCTCCAGGAAATATCTATCAGCGTTCTGTACATCAGTATTTCTCTGTTTCTGATAATGTACTTACCATTAAGCCAGACAGTGCTTATGGTGAAACAGCAAGCTATACATTCGATGATGCAAGTGGTCAGTTTGTACCAGCTGGCACAGCACCAGTCACAACCACCACGACCGCAGCTGAAACAACGACAACCACGACTACTACAACCGTAGACCCAGCTGAAACCGAAGAAGCACTTCTGAAGATTTTCGAGGAATATGTTGCTGAAAAGCAGGCAGAAGATATTAGTACAGGTGGTATCAAATCATTCTACTATGATGCAGCTGCAAAGAAAGCATATGGTGTATATGGATGGAATGGTTCTATGCATGATGATGCATTGTGTATCATTACAAAAGATGGTGTTTCAGAACAGCATATAGATGGAACATCGGGTGAATTTAATAGCATTGATTTTAAGGAATCTGTTTGCTTTACGTGTAATGGTTCTACATTTATTGCAGCAATTGTCGATATCCATCATGCTGTCGCTCCTTTGTATGTTTTGAATATTTATGATGTTAACGGAAGTGAACCAATAAAAACAAATTTGTATAGTATTTATATTGGAAATACTATTAAAGATTATGCTGGCCTTCTAATTACTGATCCGAATTCTTCTACTGCTTTGGATGATTATTTCACAGTAAAGAGCGATAGTGTAATTGTTGTAAATGGTGTAGATTACACTTATGATACAGCAAGTGCTCAGTTTGTAAAAGTTGGAGATAGCGACAGCGGCAAGACCGACAACGGTTCTGCAAGCAATGCTCCTGCTACAAAGAACACCTCCGGCACACCGAAGACTGGTGACATAACCACCGTTCCAGCGGTTGCAATCGGCTTGACTTTAACGGCTGCTGGTGTTGTTGCGTTCATCAGCAAGAGAAAGAAGTAAACCGCACGAATCATTTTTCTATTTGAATTAAAAACCGCCGCAGGATGGACGATTTCCTGCGGCGGTTTTGTTCTGTAATTATGCAAATTTTTTCAGAAATGCTTCTGGTTTTTGTTCCATCATGCGATTTGCAACAGCATCACACGTTGCAATCAGCATCCGTTCATAGGTGCATTGCAGTGGGGAAACCTGATTTTCATCGCCGGTTTCCAGCCGATTCATACAGCCGCAAGCGTTCGTGCAGCGGTTTTTCAAGGCACATTCCTGACAGCGGTTCGGCGTTGCCTCCCGATGAATCAACTTCCGGACTTTTTCCTTGTCCAGCCCGTGAAAAACATCGCCCAGCAGATAATCTGGGTCGTTGATGAATTGTGTGCAGGGATACAGCGAGCCGTCCGGTGTAACGGGCATCTGCCGTAGACCTAAATGGCAGCGTTCACCGGAGCAGTGTCCCCGAATGCTGTCCTGAATTTTCCCGTCAAATGTTCCGAAGTAGAACGGTGTTCCCTGTAGAAATTGCTGTTCGTAGAAGTCTGCCGTTTTCTGTAACTCTGTCTGTAGCTGTTCCAGATGGACATCTGTCCAGTGTACCCGTTTTCCATATGCGAGGGTTGCATTCATGTTGCGAAAGCCGAGCCGATACAGATATTTAACCGAGTCGGTGTAGGTGTCGACTGCCTCCGGAGCAATCGTCATCATCGCATAACTGTTCGGGAGTTGTTCCAGCAGCAATTTTGCATTGCGTTCCAAGTCGGAGAATGTTCCGCTGCCGTCCCGATACCGCCGGCAGCGGTCTTGTCCTGTGCCGTCAAACGATAAACCAATCTGCATCCCGATGGATTTTGCATACTGGATGAACGCCTTGTCCAACAGCGTGCCGTTGGTGGTCATCTTGCATTGAAACGGGATACCAGTTTCTTTGGCATGCTGCTGACAGCGAGTAACTGCCTTTTGCAGCAAGCCTTTTTCCAGTAGTGGTTCTCCGCCGAAAAAACAGATGCCAGCAGTTGTTCCGCTCTGAAAGATATAGTCGCAGGCAGCATTTAAGACGGTTTCGGACATGACACAGTCTCGTTTTTCGTGAACGCAGTAGCTGCAATCTAGATTGCATTGGTCAGTGAGGTGGAGTGTAACGTGCAAGAAAACGCCTCCCTTATGGCTGTTCTGGGGCAGCGGTTGTGGTGGTTGTAGTCGGTTGTGGCGTGGTAAGAGCACCTTCAAACATGGGTTCTGTTGTCATGGTTGTAGTGGGTTGTGGTGTCGTGAGAGCTCCTGCAAGCATTGGTTCAGTTGTCGTAGTTGTCGTGGATTGTGATACAGGGAAAGTTCCTTTCAGTATGGTTGTCGTTTCCTGTGGTATGATAATGTCTCCGGCTAATGTCGTAGGTTGCGGTGTTGTGAGAGCACCCTCAAACATGGCTTCTGTTGTGGTGGTTGTAACAGGTGGTGTGGAAATCGTTGTTTCCTGTGGGATTGATGCCTCTCCGCTCAGTGCGGTTGTGGTCTGTGCAGTCGTGGCAGTTGTACCGGACTGCGGTGGGTCAATTGGTGTAACAGGTAAGTTTCCGCATCCGTTTAAGAGTGTCGTTGCAGCAAGCAGCGTTGCTGCTTTTGCCAGATAGGCAGGAGCTTTATACTCCTTCATCGGTTTCCATTGCATAATGCAACATCCTTTCTTTCTTTTTTCATAAAGCATTCCTAAAATATCAGGAATCCGAACTTGTCACCGCATCCGATTCAGAAACGTCAATTTCCCCAGCCAATTGCAGCAGTTCTGATGTGGTTGAAGTGGTCGTTGTTGTTGTCGGAGCAGTTGTTTCGACTTCTCCAGCAAGTGCTGTTTGTGTTGGTTCAGAATCAGACGGCTGTCCGCTGCATCCGCCGAGTACAGTTGCAACAGCGAGCAGGGCAGCTGCTTTTTTCAGATAGGCAGGCAGTTCCGCCTTGGAAACAGGACTCCATTGCATGGCAATTCTCCTTTGAAACAGAAATTTTAGAAATTACTTTACAAAAACAGTTTAACATTTTTTGAAATACCTGTCAAGACGGCTGTACGAAGAAAATGACAAATCTAATGAAATTCTATAAAAAATGCACAAAAATGCATTTCAGAACGTAAGGTTTTTAGAGCCGCAGAGTTGTTTTTTTTAGGGCAGCAGCATCAGAGATGCAGAGAAAAGCCGACTGCTCTTTTCAATTTACAGGAAATTTTTAAAAAAAGAAAAAACAGTTGATTTTTTTAACAAAACGTGTTATAATAAAATTAGACAGATGAAAAAATAGTTGTGGCTAATGATAAAATGACTTTTTTTACATCTGAATATGAAAACAGGAGGGATTCAGAATGAATACTAAGAAAATGTTAGCGATTCTGGCAGCTCTGAGCATGCTGGGTACAACAGGTTTGACCGTTGGAGCAGAAGACATTGCTGCAACAGAACCAGCAGTGGAAACAGTCGCTGCAACGGAAGTCGAAGCAGAAACAGCCGTTTCGGAAATCGCAGAAACAAGAACAGAAGCCACTGCTGCGGATGAAGCAAAAATGGAAGTCAACGAAACTACGGTAACAGAAGAAACAGCAATCACCACGACAATTGTACAATCCGAAGAACCCACCTCCACGACGACTGCGGTAAAAAGTGATGCAGATGGTGTTGAAACAACAGTAGCAGTAACTGGAACAGAATCTGCTTCTGTTACGACGACGACCACGTATTCCGCAGAAGAAACTTCAAAAATTATGGAAGAACTGCAAAAGCAGATCGATAATTTGATCGATGAGATCCAGTCCGGCTCTAATCCTGACTTGCTTCCGGATGAAGAAAATGTAGAGATGCTTCCGGACTATTCGAGCGATAACATTCTTCAGCTGGAGGATGGAACATGGATCGGCACGTATCATACATACTATGTTGACGAAGAGGGCTATACTTATCAAGTCGTTTATTATGTAAAGACGGATGGAACAAAAGATATTTTCTACGTGACCTACTATGACGATTTCGATCACAATGATGCATTGGTTTGCTCGGACAATCCGTTTTATGATGAATTTTATGTGCAGTTCACAACATTCTACAAAACCTTGGAGAATACAAGTGACTACTATGTTCTTTATTGTGCAACTGATGCAGGGGTCAATCCAACCATGTATGTCGTTGTAGAAATGACAGATGGAAAGCTGGTATTCTATGCAATTTCTCAGGATGGAATCCAGCAGGTTGACAAGATTCCGACCTTTGAATTTGATGATGATTCCAAAAAGCCGAATGATTCGGCACGCCCGACTGCTGCCGTACAGAAATTAACAGACAGCACCCCGAAAACCGGCGATACAACCACTGTTCCGGCAGTTGCCGTTGGTCTGACCCTGACCGTCGCTGGTGTGGTTGCTTTCCTGAACAGAAAGTATAAGTAAAAATTGACTCATTTTTCTATTTTGTAAATCAAAAGCCGTCGCAGAACCACCCCTTCTGCGGCGGTTTTTGCAATAGAACAGGGATTTTATCGGTGAACTTCGACAATTCTACTTGAATTCGTATCAAAATCGACAAAAGGCATTAGAATGAATCGGGGAATTTGTGGAAATTTGCAGAAAAAATGAAAAATGGTTGATTTTTCCGGAACGGCGTGCTATAATAAAGACAATTGGATGGCAAAAAGTGGGCGGATTAGAACATAATGCGTCCATCTTTACATCTGAATTGTGGAAATAGGAGGAAATCAGAATGAAAATGAAGAAAATGTTGGCAATTCTGGCAGCTCTGAGCGTATTGGGAACAACTGGTTTGACCGTTGGTGCAGAAGACGCAGCCACAACAGAACCGGTAACGGAAACTGTTACTACAGAAACAGTTGCAACGGAAACAGTTGCAACTGTTGCAGAAACTACGGTTGCAGAAGAAAAAACTACGGAAGAAACAGAAACCGTGGATACAAAAATTTATGCAACAAAAGAATATACAATGGGAGCTCATACGGTAAAAGTAGTTCTCTATAGTGATGGAACATTGGATGATTCTGGAAATCCAGTTGAATGTATGAATGTATATGTGGATGGAAACATCACAAATTTATCTGATATGATTGTAAATACTGCGATGAATGGGGATGGTTCTAATACGATCCGTGAAGATCCGGATAGCTTTTTTACCGTTGATGGCGTAAATACAGTAACTGTAACACCATACTTTGTTTTTGGTTCTCCAGTTACTTATACATTTAATGAGGCAACGGGTACATTTGTACTGTTTGGTGAGGCATCCACAACAACTACAACAACCGCATCTGAAACAACCACAACCACGACGACCACAACAACAAGTGCAGCCGATTTGGAAGCAGCGAAAAAGGCTTTGTATGAAGTTTATGCTGCAAAGTATAAGCCGGCTGTCAGCGGATATGAAACAGTAGAATACCATATTGTGGATGGCGTTTTGACTTCTGCCACAATCATTGTAGAAGATCAAGATGAAAAAGTTGTTAAGACATTCTTTGTAACAAAAGATGGAGCAACGCTGATCAACAGTGTACGAATGGGCGGAATGTGGTATGGATTTAAAGATATTGATTTCACTTGCGATGGGTATCAGTTTTATGCCCAGATTGTTCAGCCGGCTTCAGATGCAGATGTTCGCAGCTATCTGACTATCTATGTTTATGATAAAGATGGGAATTTGTCTGTAACAAATATCAATGGATTGCAAATCGGCAGTGTGCTTTATACAGGTGTGGATGGTAAAACTGGTTGGACACAGGGCTACGATTGGGTTTTGTCCGACTTCTTCTCTTCGAATGGCGATTCGATTACCATCAATAGAAGTATCGCTGCTTTCATCGACGTTAGTACTTCTATGCAGTATAAACTTACATCTGACAGCACTACATACACCTATGATGCAGCAACCAATACATTTGTGGCAACAAATGGAACAAATAGTGGAACGAACAGCGGCAAGACCGACAACGGTTCTGCAAGCAACGCTCCTGCTTCCACTGCTACAAAGGGAACTTCCAGCACACCGAAAACTGGTGACACGACCACCGTTCCGGCAGTTGCCGTTGGTCTGACCCTGACTGCTGCTGGTGTGGTTGCATTCATCAGCAAGAGAAAGAAGTAAACCGCATCAATCATTTTTCTATTTGACTCAAAAACCGCCGCAGGATGGACGATTTCCTGCGGCGGTTTTGTGTTTTATCGCTTTGATTTAGTCAATGTGTTCCAGCAATGCCACTGCATGAACAGCAATGCCCTCTCCCGAACCAGTAAAGCCCAACTTCTCTTCTGTTGTAGCCTTGACGCTGATATCTGAAACGGGAATCTCACAGCAAGCAGCAATGTTTTCCCGCATTGCAGAGATGAATCCGGCTAATTTCGGACGCTGGCATAAAATCGTTGCATCCAGATTGCCGACCTGATAGCCCTCATTCCGAACCAGCCGAACAACTTCTTTTAAAAGCAGCATACTATCTGCTCCAGCATAGCGAGGGTCAGTGTCTGGGAAATGCTTGCCGATGTCGCCCAGTGCAACCGCTCCCAGCAGAGCATCAGAAATGGCATGCAGCAGGACATCTGCATCAGAATGTCCGAGCAGTCCCCGTTCAAAGGGGATTTCCACGCCGCCTAAAATCAGCTTTCGATTTTCGACTAAGCGGTGTACATCATATCCGTGACCAATTCTTATTTTGTGCATGTTGATTCCTCCATTCGTTTTTCCAGCAGCATCCGAGCAATGAAAATATCTTCGGGCGTGGTGATTTTCAGGTTGGTATAGTCGCCAATGGTCATGTAAACCTTGCAGTTAATGGCTTCTGCAAGCTGGCAGTCATCTGTAAAATCAAGGTGGTGTTCCAGTGCAAAATCTACAGCTTCAAAGTAGATTCGCTTCTGGAAAACCTGTGGTGTCTGCGTGCTGTAAAGGTGTGGGCGGTAGGGGGTATCGACAATCAGTCCATCATTGACCACTTTAATGGTATCTTTTACCGGAACGCCGAGCGTTGCACCGCCGAACACTTCCGCATCATGAATGACAGCGGTAATGTGTTCCGGCTTTACAAGCGGTCTTGCACCATCGTGAATGGCGAACAGTTTTGTTTCTTTTGAGGCAGCCCGAACACCGTTCAGGACACTTTCCTGTCGGGTTGCACCGCCGGGAACGATTGCAGAGCATTTTTTCAGCTGTAAGTCTGCAATGGTTTTTTGAATGGCATCGTGGTCACTGGGGCGAGCAACCACAATAAATTCTGCAATGCGGTCGCAATGTTCCATTGCTAGCATGGACATGCCAATGACGTTGGTTTGTCCGAGCGGCAGGAGAATTTTATTTTGTCCCTGCATACGGGTGGCATTTCCGGCACAAACGAGGATACCGGACGTATCTGGTGAAGAAGTCATGAAAACTCCATCCTTTCTATCATAGATAAAATCAGTATAGCATGAAAAAGGGGGGCGGTCAAGTAAAAAAAGACATTGTTTGCTTTTGTGCGATATGTCCTTTTGTTTATAAAAAAGATGCAGAGAAGTATTTTCCCTGCATCTTTCCCTAGATTCTCACAAATTCCGAATAGCATTTCCCAATGCGACAACCTCTGGCAGCGTATTAAAAATAGAGGGTGCAAACCGCACCGTTCCGCCGTCTATCGTTCCGATTGCACGATGTGCCAGCGGTGCACAGTGCAGCCCTGCCCGTAGACAAAAGCCCTTTTGGTCGAGTAATTCTGCTGTTTCTTCGGAAGATAAATTTTGTATATTAAATGAAACAATGGGTGCATAAGCAGCCCCCGACTGTCGATAAACAGTCACCTGCGGCATGGTTTGCAGCATGGATAAAAACTTGTTGCAGCAGGTCGTTTCATGCTGGAAAATCGCAGCAGTTCCGGTTTTTTTGACGAAGGCAATTCCTGCTCGCAAAGACAGAATTCCAGCAATATTCAGCGTTCCGCATTCCAAACGGTCGGGCAGAAAATCCGGCATTTCCAGTTTTGCAGAAAGGCTGCCTGTTCCGCCATATAACAACGGTTTAATGGGAAATTTGGTGTCAGTAATCAGCAAGCCTGTTCCGGTTGCACCATATAGTCCCTTGTGTCCGGCGGTGCAGAGGATATTGAATCCATCCGACATCTGTACTGGCAGCGTTCCGCAAGCCTGTGCACCATCGGCAATCATGCAAATACCATGCTCGTTACAGAGGGCAGCCAGTTCCCGATAGGGAAGAATCTGCCCCGTAACATTGCTAGCAAGCGTGCAAATAATGGCTCTGGTATTGGGGCGAATGCGTGCCCGAAATGCAGCAACGGTTTCCTTGTCATCGACCGAAACCGGAGCAATACTGCACTGCACCCCTCGTTCTCGTACCATTGCTGCCACTGGACGCAATACGGCATTGTGTTCCAGATTGCTGATAATCACATGGTCGTTTGGCTGTACGATGCCCTGAATGGCGAGGTTTAAAGCGTGCGTACAGTTTAGACAAAAGATGGTATTTTCCGGTTTTCCGCCGAAAAAGGCAGCAGCTTCTTTTCTTGCAGCAAAAACCTGTTCTGATGTGCGTTCCGTGAGCTGATGACCGCCTCGACCAGCGTTTCCGCCGTATTTCAGCATCGCCATTTCCATTGCCTGCCGAACAGAGCGTGGCTTTGGAAACGTCGTTGCAGCGTTGTCAAAATTAATCACTGTGCATCACGCACATTCCGCAGAGATAAAAAGGGAATGTCGTTTTCCTTCAGCAGGTCTGCAATGGGTTTGCAAGCCCCTTTTGTCTGCAATAAATAGCTGCACCCCTCCGGTGTGGCGTGTACTTGCCGCTGAATCCGGCAGGAATAGCCGTATCGCTGCAAAATGGCTTGTGCCTTTCGGGCTTGGGTATCGGACTGCATGCCGACTTGACATTCCAACATCATTCTCTCCCCCTTTCTTCTTTTCGGATACTACTATTTTATGCGGAGATTGCAGAAACGTGCGGACGGGAATTTCCATGAAAATTTTGTGAAATCCCTTGCAATTCTGGCGGAAGCTTGTTACAATAGAAATAGAAAAAAAGAGAAAAAAGAATCCGAAACTAACCAAATGGAAACGAAAATTTGGTTATTGTTGGCGGAAATTGGAGGATTCTGCAAGGCTTGCAGAATGAAGAAGGGTGTGACAACAAACCAGTGAGATGGACAGAGTTGATGACGTGGTGTCGGGATGCAATCAACAGTTTGTTCAGTATCCTGAAAACCACAGAATTGGTGGATGTATTTGATATTTTGGTGCTTTCCTATTTGGTCTACTGGGTGATTAAATTGGTACGGGAAACCCGTGCTGGACAGTTGATGAAAGGGATTGTGCTATTATTTATTGCGTACATCATTGCAAAGTTTTTACAGATGAAAGTCGTTTCCTACCTGATGGAGCAGGCGTTCAGTATCGGCGTGATTGCCCTGATGATTATGTTCCAGCCGGAACTGCGGCGAGCATTGGAAAAGGTGGGAAATAGTAAGTGGGGGCTGTCCTTGGGACTCTCTACGCCCACAGGAGATGCAGCCGTCTGGGGGACGGCGATTGAAGCCATTTGTGATGCCTGTGTGGAACTGTCTGCAACTTCCACCGGTGCATTGATTGTTGTCGAACGGCAGACACGTCTAGGCGAACAGATTGACAACGGAACAATTTTGAATGCAACGCCCAGCAAGGAATTATTCGGGAATATTTTTTACCCGAAAACGCCGCTGCATGACGGGGCAGTTATTATGCGAGATGGCATGATTTTAGCAGCTGCCTGCTTCCTGCCGAAGCCGCAGAAAGAAGAACTTGTCAATAAAAAGTTGGGTTCTCGCCATCGGGCAGCCATCGGCATGAGTGAAAATTCAGATGCGATTGTCATCGTGGTATCGGAGGAAACCGGTTCAATTTCTGTTGCAGAAAATGGGCTGCTGAAAAGCGGATTTACACGGGAACAGCTGAAACAGTTGCTGACAGACCGCCTGATTCAGACGGATACCGATTCTGCCATTCGGAAAGCTGCTCGGAAAATTCCGTTTATTAAATCGAAAAAGGAGAAGGAGCAGCCATGAAGACAGCAAAGAATCCAGAAAAAAAACGGTTTCGTTTATTTTCCTATTTGTTCAACACCCGTATGGGAACGATGATTTTTTCGATTATCACAGCAATTTTTCTTTGGTTTGCGATTTCCATCAACTTGTATCCGACCACACCCCGTACCATCTCTCACATTCCCTTGACGGTGGATATTACGGGAACGGCAGCGGAACTCAATGGATACAGTGTCATTGATTACAGCGTGAAAGAAGTTACCGTGCAAATCGAGGGCAATCGTTCGCAAGTCGGAAACTTAGATGCCAATGATATGATTGCAACGCCTGTCGTAGAAAATGTCACTTCTTCGGGCGTGAAAACGCTGGACATCAGCGTTTCCAGCAAAGATGGCACACAATTCACCGTAAAATCCATTTCGCCGAAATCCGTCAATGTGCGGTTTGATAAGATGGTCACGAAGAAGTATCCGATTCAAGGCGACATTGGAAAAATCACCAGTTCCAGCACCTGTGTGATCAATACAGAAGATGTCAAGGTGACACCGAATGAAGTGGAAGTGACAGGGCCGGAAACCATTATGAATCGAATCAGCTATGCAGCAGCGGTGATTCCGAAAGAACGGGAACTTTCCGCAACGACGATTTTAACGACCGACCAGCTGGAATTTCGGGATGAAAATGATACGCCAGTAGAAAGCACCTATTTGGAATATACACTTTCGAATTATGCGGTAGAAATTCCGGTGCAGTATACGCAGACCTTGGATATTACCTATCAGCTGCGAAATGTGCCAACGAACTTTGATGAAGCATACCTGCGGAGTTTGCTGAAACAGTCGGAAGATCATATTACGCTGGCAACTTCTGATGCCAATTTGGATGCAGAAACAGCGTTCAGCATTGGACAGATTTCACTTTCGGATATTGGAATTGGCTATTCTAAGGACTTCCCACTGGAAATTCCGGAGAACTATGAGAATCTTTCGGGCGTTACTTCTGTAAATCTGGCGTTGGATGCTTCGAATTTGGTAGAAAAAGAATTTGTTGTGACAGACATCAGCATTATGAACGCACCAACCACATATAATATGACCGTAGACACCAGTCAGCTCACTGTAAAAATGATTGGACCAAAGAACCAGATTGAACATCTGTCTGCTGCGGATTTGACGGTAACCATTAATCTGCTGGGTGCACCGCAGATGGAAGGCGAATCGGTTTCGTTCAGTTATACACCGACCATTTCTTGTGAAAAATGGGATCGGGTCTGGGCAGTCGGGGACTACACCAACAAAGTCTATGTGAAAGGCGTGAAAGTCGATACGCCCGTTGTGACCACAACCGTTACAACACCGGAGCGTGTGACTGTTCATACAACTGAAACAACCGCAACGACTAGAAAATGAAACAAAACCGGACAGCAATTGTTGTCCGGTTTTGTGAATTCTGTGCTGAAAACTGTATGCGATTTTCTACATTTTTCAATAATTCGTCTGAAATTTGTGCAGATTGCACAAAAATAGGGATTAGAATTTCTACAGCGAAAATGCCCATTTCTTCGTAATATTAATAAAAAATCCACAATCAGAGCGGAATATCGTGTTATAATAAGAACAGTTCGAAATGAAACGTTTATAACATAGGCATAAACCTGTTATGATTCAATGAGAAACAAAAAAGAGTAGAGAAAGGATGGTATTGTATTATGGTACATACTGTATGGAAAAAGCGTGCATTTGCTGCTGTGATGAGTGTGGCAATGCTGGGAACTTCAATGGCTGCAACCCCGATCGTTTGGGCTGCTGGCACAACAACAGAAATACAGGTTGGTCAGGAACTTGCGATTTCCTCCAGCGAGTCAGAATCTTATACAGACGGCGGCGGAAACAAGCAGACAAGACCGGTCAACTGGAAGGAATGCCGCTATACTTCTTATTTGAAGGATGACGCTTATAAGAACTATAGCTCAAGCAATAAGATTACTTCGCTGCAGTTCAATTTCACTGCGAAAGAACAGATCAAGAAGTTCTCTTATTGGTTCGGCATCAATGTTACTTCTGCTTATGGCGACTGGTATTCTCCGGCAGAAGAAGCCATTGAAGGATACATTGATTATGGTGATTCGGACAGCAGCGACTTCACTATTACCATTGACCTGAGCAAGGTAGAAGTAAACTACTACCAGTTGGATAGCTGGGCAGTTGGTGAATGGTGGAACGAAGAAAAGCGGTTCGATATGCAGAACTGCTATGCAGAAACCGTATCTGGTGAGGCAGTTCCAGTTACATTGAAGAGTGTAACCGTAAACGGAACAGCAAAGGATATGATGGTTTCTACAGATCCGAACCCGAGTAATCCGGATAATCCAGGCGGCGAGGACAAGGAAGCACAGTTCCCGAACACTGGTGAAGGCGGCTTCTACAGCAGTAAGAATGAACAGAGCGGTGACTATTCGTTCGTAGATAATAAGGATGGCACAGCAACTGTAAAATCTACCATCACCAAGAAACTGAATGCAGACGACCTGAAGAAGCTCGCACAGGCTCAGTACGGCACAGATACGATCACTTTGACACCAAGCCCGAAGGGTGAAGATTACAGCGAAGATGGTTATTCTGAAAAGTACGGCGATGAAAACTCCGAAGCAACCATCCGGAAGAACGGCGACCCGCTGAACAGCCATAAGTTCTCTTATGATGATTTCGGAATTGGTTCTGGCGATGAAACCACAAAGATCACACCAGAAGCTCTGACCGTTGTGATGCGTGCAAAGGATAAGCAGAATGTTACTCGTATCATGTACGGCGGCGGCTTGAATGTAGATGCTGGTACTCCGGCAGATACCGAAAAGGCAAAGGCAAAGATTGGTAGAGATGAAGCCGGAAACGTAACCGATGATTCTCTGGCAGGCTTCAAGAAAGATGGAAATGCTGGTTACTGGTACAATGATATCGGTGCAGATACCTATGATGATGTTGCAAAGAACCTCGAAAATGTTGGTTACAAGATTGGTTCTCCAGATACAGAAAATGGTCTGGTACAGATTCAGAACGGAAAAGACCTGAAAGAACAGAGCTTTGGCGACTATGTACAGGTAACTTGGGACGTTCCGGAAGATGTGAAACAGTATGCAGATGCTGCTTCCGGCAAGACCATTTCGTTCCAGCTGTGGTATGGCGAAATCGAAGCAGAAGAATACACACCGCTGGAATCTCTGGATATCGACAGTGCAATGCTGACTTATACCGAAGAATTGACCTTCCCGTATAAGAGCCAGACAAAAGAACTCACCATTAACAAGGAACTGAAGACCGGTGATGACCCGTTGGAAATCCTGTATTCTGACCTCGGTATGACTTATGAAACGACTGCCGATGTTTATGCAATTGAATTTACACTGGACAGCAAGGTCGATGCAAGACAGCTCGTATTAGGCAATGGTACTACTGTTGTTGACAAGGCAAGCGATTATTGGTATCAGGCTGGTTCTATCGCATTGGTAAAATCCGATGATAAGAATCATGAATACACTTATATGTGGATTATGCCGGCGGACGTTGCAAATGTTACCCTTAGCGAAGATGGTACAATTATGTCCCTCTTGAACAAGGTTAGTACCGAAAAGGAAGGCGACCATTTCTCTATCGCTTTGTACTATGCAGATAACAACGAAGGCAAGGAAGTAACTTCTGTCAACCTCAAGAGCGTTTCTGCTTACTATGATGTTGACAACAAGAAGAATACTGCCAAGAAAGACTTGTTTGAAAAGGATCTGAGCGTTAGCCCGAAGAATATGATCATCAAGGTTGGCGATACCAGAAAGATTTCAACAAATGTTGACGGATGCACCTTTACTTCTGAAGATCCGACCATTGCAACGGTTGACAAGGATGGTAATGTTACCGGTGTTGGTGCAGGAACCGTTGTCATCAATGTTGAAACACCGAAGGGTCAGAAGGATACCGTTAATGTAACGGTAAATGCAGAAACCACAACAACAACTACTACAGCTGCAACTACAACAACGACTACGACCACAACTACTACTACCACAGCAAAGGCTACTACCACAACTGCTAAGGCAACAACAACTACAACAGCAGCAACTACGACGACAGAAGAACTTAAGCCGTTCTATGGCGATGTCAACTTGGATGGCGTTGTAGACTTGCGTGATACCATTCTGTTGAACAAGAATCTGGCTGGTCTTGTAACGCTGTCAGACATTGCAGCAATTAATGCAGATGTAACAGAAGAAACAGATGGTATCAGTGAGGCTGATGCTATGAAGCTGATGCGGTTTGTACTGCTTCTTGTAAAGGATTTGGGTCCTGGCACACCAGATGAAGCATAAAGTAATTGGTTTCCCTTCTCTTTAAAAAGGAAATAAAACAGCAAACATAAAACGCCGCTGTACATCAAAACGATGTACAGCGGTTTTTTGTTGGTTATTGGTTGAATTGTTGTAATGTGCCTCTCAGTTTTCGGATGATTTTTTTTTCCAGACGGGAGATGTAAGACTGTGAAATCCCGATTGCTTGAGCAACTTCTTTTTGTGTCTTTTCTTTTCCATCCACCAGCCCAAACCGCAACTCCATGATTTCCCGTTCCCGTGTGCCCAATTCTGAAACCGCAGAGCGGAGCAGTTCCCGTTCCGATTCCTGTTCGATGTTCCGGCTGACCACATCAGCATCTGTTCCCAAAATATCCGAGAGCAGCAGTTCGTTTCCATCCCAGTCAATGTTCAACGGTTCATCAATGGAGACTTCTCCTCGATATTGCGTTGCCTTTCGCAGGAACATCAGAATTTCATTTTCAATGCATCGGGAAGCATAGGTTGCAAGTTTGATTTTCTTCGTGGGGCAGAAGGTGTTCACCGCTTTAATCAGACCGATAGTACCAATGGAAATCAGGTCTTCCAGACCAATGCCAGTGGATTCAAATTTCTTTGCAATGTAGACCACCAACCGAAGGTTGTGGACAATGAGCTGTTCTCGGGCATCCGTGTTGCCGTTCGCCAGTGCCTCCAGCATCGCCCGTTCCTCCGGAGCAGAGAGCGGCGGCGGTAACGTATCCGCTCCGTGAATGTAGTGCATCTGTCCCGGACAAAGCCAGAATTGCAGCTGCCGCAAAAATTGCAGCAAAGATTTCATAAGGCAAACTCCTTTCTACGCACATAGACCGTTAAATCGTTTGCAGGAGGTTGGGGTGAAAAATTGCCTGCTCCTGTGCATCTGCCAACCCAATGCGTGCAGCAACCTGCTGTCTTGCTCCCGTTGTTTCATTTTGCAGCAGCACTTCATCCGCCTGAAAAACCGGCATCAAACTTGTGCCGGATACTGTCCCATAAGGAACATAGTGGTAGTGCCGCTGTTTTTTCTGGCATTGCGGCAGCAGGTCAGAAAATGCCTGTCGGCTGCAAACAATGATGGGCAAGCCACTGTATGGGTCAACCAAATTGTTTCCGGTGTCTGCTAACCCCGTTTGTATCCGAGTTTCTGAGCCGATGCGAATATAGACCCGATAGGGAACATCGGTGTGTCGGCATCGCATCCGGACAGCATGCCAGAGTCGCAGAATCCCATATGCCAATAGCGTGCAGAAAATGCAGACCGGAAGGGACAGCTGCAAGTAAAAGCATTGATTGCCCAGAAAAATCCGGCGGCTGTTGGTGCTTTGCTGGAGAAACATCAAAAAGCCTGCAAAGAGCATACTGCAACAGAAAAACCAAATGGTTTGCCGCAGCATGGTTCGGCGAGAAAGTCCGAAACAAAGCAGCCCGTTCATACCAGCAGCTGTTCCCAGCCGAATCAGTAGGTTGACTGCCAAGGGCAGGGGTGGCAGGAGGATGACCAGTGCAGAGAAACTGCCCAGCAGAGCACTGAGCAGGCAGCGTGGAATCCGGCAAGGCGTGTGCGTGAGAAATGCCGTTCCCCGCAGAAGAAAATAGTTGACACAGAAGTTGAAGAAAAGCAAAACGTCGACATAAATGACTTGCATTGCAATCACCGCCTGTCTTTTGATTATAGCACAGAGCAGGGGAAAATGCTGTCGAAAGTCGTTTGCAGCCGAAAAAAACACAGCCCCACAAATAAAATTGCAGGGCTGCGAATGAAAAATAAATGGAGAAAGATGAGAAAGTAAAACAGCTGTTATTCTGCTGCTGTCAATGGGATAATCGTTTGGTCAACTTTGAGATAAGTAACAGCGTTCGGGTCAATTGGCTGGGGGAGGTCAAATTCCAACCATCCTGTGCCATCGAGATTGTGAGAAACACCATATCCGGCAGATAATCCGCCTTTTCCGCTCTGTAAATCAATGGCGGACACCATTGTGCCGTCTGCTAAAATCACAGAAACGGATTCTGGCTGTGTTACAAGATCTCTATCCATTTTTCCAGCCAGTTTGATATGAGAAGGATAGCAGGTGACTTGCTGAATATGGAAAACTTGATAAGTCTTTTGAATTTCAACATAGTGTTTCCAAATGCCATCCGCAGTATAGGTGACACTCGGAATGGTCTGGATGTTGTCCAAGTGGAATGCAACTGTGCCAAGTGTGCTGTCGTCAGATGTTTTCAGGGCAAATGCTACATCTGCTTGCTTGTTCAAAAAGGCATCCATCTGTATTTTGCAGGTGAAAGTATAAGTACCATCTGCTTGCTGTTCGGAATAGGCATACATCGTGTTCAGCGATTCAGAGCTTAGCAATTCAGAAAGAGGCTTGTTGTCGATGTTCAGGCTGCATACATCAATGGTAAACATTGTTTCTTCTGGCAACATATCCGGCTGATTCGGAGCGAGATTCAGCACCATTGCAAGATTTGTTCCATCGCTGAGCACACCAAGCGGTGTGACGGTAAAGTCATCCATGCCTGTCGTCGTGAAATTGGAAATAGTCGCTACCATAGAAGCAGGGTCAAGAATGGTATTGTCTGCTTTGGCAGTCAGTGGAATGGTGACATCATCCATTTGAATGGCAGTGGCTGCGGTTGGGTCAATGGGCTTTTCCAGATAGAGGAATTGTTCTACCTGTGTCAGGTCTTCAGTGACAATGCCATGATTGCGATAACCGCTTGTCATGTATTCTCCGGCAACGGTGCTGCCGTCTTTCAAGATGACCGATACTTGTTTTGCGGAGTTGGTTTGATTGTCTGCTGTGCCATCAATGGTCAGTGTCAGCGGTTGTAAGACAACTTGTTCGACATTGAGAAAACCACTTGCATTGTTCCACGTTCCGGAAGCGGTGTAAACACTGGTCTGTGGTTTGTTCTGCAAATCGATGGTGATGGAAATCGTGCCAATCGTACCGAAGTTTTGCTTGAGCGTTTCGTATTGTTCGCCCTCATACAAGATTGCCTGCATTTCTGCCTGATAGGTCATGTGGTTTTCCCATTTGCCGCTGTCCAGATGAATCTTGTTGGTAAATAAATAGCCATCTCCGTCCGGTCGAGTTTCCGAAGCACTGCCTTGTAAAAACTCTGTGTTTGTTTCGCCATTGAACCAGAATGTTCCGGTTTGGGAAATGGTGAATCGGTCGGTATATTTTTCTGGGTTCTCTGTTTTTGGGGCCAGATGAACGGCGTAATATAAGTTGGATTCATCTGCAAAGGCAGCAATCAGTTCTGCGTCCAAATCGTCCAAATCGGCGGAAAAAGCAGAAACATTTCCGGCTTGTTGCGATGCATATTGTGCGGTTGCTGCATCATCGCTGCTGTTCGGGAACAGCTGATGAATCCAGTTTGTGCCCTGAATGGCAGAAACAGAAACCATACCGATGACGCTTATGCAAGCGGCAATCGCAACACCAGCAATCACGTTACGTTTCCAAGTTCTGCGAGTTGGAACGGGGCTGGCGTTGTGTGCAATTTGTTCTAGAATCGCCTGTTCACAGCGTTCCGGCATTTGAATGCGATTCATAATTTGCTGATAACGATTCTTGTTCATAAAAATCCCTCCCTTGTTCCGTGAGTGCCAATTTTAATTTCTTTCTGGCACGGGCAAGCTGCGTTTGAATGGTTGAGATTTTACGGCCAGTCAGGTCGGCAATCTCTTGAATGGAATATTCCTCGTAATAATAGAGCAAGATGACAATGCGGTATCGTTCCGGCAGTGCAAACACTTCTTCATAGAGCAGGTTGTCGGTCGGGTCGGAGAACAGCTCCGGAATTTCTTTATAGTCTGCTCTCCGGTTGTACCAGACGGATTTCCGGAGGTTATGGCAGGCGTTGAGGGTCACTCGAATCAGCCACGCCTTTTCCAGACCAGCATCTGTGAAGGGTTTGGATAGTTGGTAGAATTTCAGGAATGTTTCTTGTGATACATCTTCTGTATCAGCGGTGTTGCGGAGATAGGTATAGGCAATGCGGTAAACCATGTCTTTGTATTGTTGGAGTTTCTGTTGAAATGTGGATTTGTCCATGTTGTTCATCTCCTTTTATGGGATTCAGAAGTACTTCACCCTAATAACAATTCAACCCTATAAAAAATCCCATTGTGCAGAAAAATTTTTTTTGCAGGGGAAAACAAGGGGTGGAATCTGTGAAAAACAGCGAAATTTCTGAATATTTTCCGAAAACCATTGCAATTGAAACGAATTTATAGTATAATAAAAATTGTATGTGTAAGCACAAACGGTTTATTGAGTGATTTGAAAAGAGAGGTTGACACTATGGTTTTATTAGATGAATTGCGTGTAACCATGTCCGACTATCAGAAAGATATGGATGAGTTGTACGAAGTATTGGGCGTTGCTGCTGCAACAGAACGCTACAATGCATTACAGGAAGAAATTGCAAAAGAAGGATTTTGGGATGATCTGGAACATTCTCAGAAAGTGTTGCAGGAATCCAAGACACTGGAAAACCGCATCAATTCCTATAAGAAAATGCAATCGGAACTGGAAGATATTATTACACTGATTGAACTTTCTCTCGAAGAGGGCGAAACAGAAAGCACACCGGATATGAATGCAGAATGCGACGCTTTTATTAAGAAGCTGGAAGAAATGAAATTGGCATCTCTGCTCACCGGAGAATATGACCACTCCAATGCGATTTTGACGTTCCACGCCGGAGCAGGCGGGACAGAAGCACAGGACTGGGCAGAAATGCTCTACCGGATGTACAACCGCTGGGCAGAACGGCATCATTTCAAGGTGACAACGCTGGATTATCTGGACGGCGATGAAGCCGGCTTGAAGAGTGCTTCCATTTTGATTGAGGGCGAAAATGCCTATGGATTCCTGAAGTCAGAATCGGGTGTGCATCGTCTGGTTCGGGTATCTCCGTTCGATGCCTCCGGCAGACGGCACACTTCGTTCTCCGCAGTAGAAGTCATGCCGGAAATTGATGACAATATGGAAGTAGACATTCGTCCGGAAGATATTAAGATGGACGTATTCCGTTCCAGCGGTGCAGGCGGTCAGCACATCAACAAGACCAGTTCTGCGGTTCGGTTGACGCATTTGCCAACGGGCATTGTTGTTTCCTGTCAGACACAGAGAAGCCAGTTCCAGAACAAGGAATATGCAATGAAGATGTTGAAGTCCAAGTTGGTGGAAATCAAGGAACGGGAACACCTTGATAAAATCGCCGACATTAAGGGCGTACAGAAAGAAATTGCATGGGGTGCACAGATTCGGTCTTATGTATTCATGCCGTATACACTGGCAAAAGACCACCGCACCAGCTTTGAAAACGGAAACATTCAAGCGGTTATGGATGGCGATTTGGATGGCTTTATCAATGCTTATCTGAAAGCTCTGTCCAGCGGAACATTACAGAAGTAAGTTCTGAATATACAGAAACATCGAAATAGAAAAAGACTGTCGCAGGGAATGAACAGCGGCAGTCTTTTTCTTACGAGTGGGCAGGCGGTGTGAGCCCATATCGTGCATAGAAAGCGGCAATGTCTGCTGGTGTTTTTACCAGTTCTGCATACCGTAATTTCTTTTCGGCGGCATCGTAAAAACCAATGGTGGTTTCTCCGGTGCAAATGCTGGATTCGATTTGGATTTGTTCCGGCGTGCAGCCGTCCGGCAGAGGTAGGATGGGCTTTTTGTGGGAAAAGAAATGCATAAAGAACGCTCCTTTCATCAGAATTGGAAATCATGAAAAATATAGCACAAATCAGATGTCTTGTCAAGCAATCAGATGCAGACAGTCTTCCAAAGAACGAAAGCAGATGCTTTTTCAAACGCTCACACCAGCCCTTGACAATTCAACGGAAATACAGTATAATAAAGGTTGTATTTTTCGCCGATTCCCGTAGGAATCGGCGAATGGGAATGAGAACCATTATCAGGAATAAAAGGAGTCATGCAGTATGGCAATGAAACAGATTTCAAAAAGCGGTTATGACAAACTGAAAGAAGAACTGGATTATCTGGTTGGCGTAAAACGTGCGGAAATGGCACAGAAACTGAAAGAAGCTCGTGCACAGGGCGACCTTTCTGAAAACGCAGAATATGATGAAGCGAAGAACGAACAGGCAATTCTCGAAGCACAGATCAAGGAAATTCAGTATACCTTGGATAACTGCGAAGTCGTAGACGATGACAGCATTTCCTTGGATGAAGTTGGTCTGGGCTCTACCATCAAGCTGAAAAACTTCCAGAGTGGAAAAGTAGAAACCTGGCAGATCGTCAGCAGCAACGAAGCAAATTTTGCAGAACATAAGATTTCGGACGACTCTCCGATTGGAAAAGCTGCCCTCAAGAAGAAGGTCGGCGAAACATTTCAGGTATTTGCACCAGTTGGCACATTGCTCTTTGAGGTGCTGGAAATCGGCAAGTAAGTTGTCGGTAATTTAAAAGTGGAGGATCTTACATGGCACAACAGCAGAATCCGCAGCAGAACGCAGCAGCGGAAACCGAACAGGATATTAATATTTTAAAGAAGATTCGGATGGACAAGCTGGCTGAATTACAGGCAGCTGGCAACGACCCATTCACCATTACAAAGTATGATGTCACTGCACACGCAGCAGACCTCAAGGCAGACTATGAAGCAACCGAAGCCCGTCTGAAGGAAGCTGCAAACGGTGACGAAGAAGCTTTTCAGGCAAGCTTAGAACCGCTCAAGGAACAAATCGTTTCCATCGCCGGCAGAATCATGAGCTGGAGAGATATGGGACGTGCAAACTTCATTGATGTACGGGACGGCTCTGACCGGATTCAGGTCTATGTCCGGATGAACGACATCGGTGGCAAGGAAGCATTCAAGGAATTTAAGAAGTGGGACATCGGTGATATTGTCGGTGTCAAGGGCTTTGTATTCCGGACGAAGAAGGGCGAAATTTCCATTCATGCACAGGAAATTACGCTGCTTTCCAAGGCACTGTTGCAGTTGCCGGAAAAGTGGCACGGTCTGAAGGATCAGGATACCCGTTACCGGAAGCGGTATCTGGACTTGATTGTCAATCCGGAAGTCAAGAACACGTTTGTGACCAGAAGCAAGATTCTGCGGGAAATCCGGAATTATTTGGATGGTATCGGCTATGTAGAAGTAGAAACACCGGTTCTGCTGCCATTACAGATTGCTGCTGCAGCAAGACCGTTTGTGACCCATCACAATACACTGGATATGGATATGTTCCTGCGGATTGAAACCGAACTGAACCTGAAAAAGCTGATTGTCGGTGGATTTGAACGGGTTTATGAAGTCGGCAGAATCTTCCGGAATGAAGGCATGGATCCGTCCCACAATCCGGAATTTACCTCCATTGAAATGTATCAGGCATATACCGACTATAAGGGTATGATGGATCTGATTGAAGACATGTACCGGTCACTGGCAAAGACCATTTGCGGCAGCGACCACATTCTGTATCAGGGCGTTGAAATCGCACTGGGCGAACCGTGGGAACGGTTGACCATGGTTGAAGCAGTTAAGAAGTATGCTGGTGTCGATTACTACGAATGGGACAGCGACGAAGCTGCAAGAGCTTGTGCCAAGGAAAAGGGCGTGGAAGTCGAAGAAGGCGAACACGCAACCAAGGGTCATGTTTTGATTGCATTCTTTGATGCATTCGTAGAAGAAAACTTGATTCAGCCGACCATTATTTATGATTATCCGGTTGAAAATTCACCGCTGGCAAAGCGGAAGCCAAGCGAACCGGCATTTACAGAACGGTTTGAATACTTCATCTATGCAAGAGAAATGGGCAATGCATTCTCTGAATTGAATGACCCGATTGACCAGAAGCAGCGGTTTGAAGCACAGGTTGCTGCAAGACGGGAACTGGGCGATACGACTGGGGAAGTAGACGAAGATTTCGTCAATGCATTGGAATATGGTCTGCCGCCAACGGGTGGTCTGGGCTTAGGTTTAGACCGTCTGGTAATGCTGTTGACCGACAGTGCTTCTATTCGGGACGTTCTGCTGTTCCCGACCATGCGGCCACTGCCGAAGAATGGACAGGAATCGGAAGAAGATGCAGACGAAGCAGAGGAAACAACCGAAGCATAAGCTGTAAAAAAGAAAGATGCAGAAAAACAGAAGGGGTGTCATCGGAAAACGGGACACCCCTTTGTGCTTATATGAGATGAGAATGAATCATTACAGGAAAAAGGAGTCTTTTATGGCAGAAGAAACCCCGAAGCAAACAACGCCAGAGCAGGAAACCGCTGCTCCCACCGGAAAGAAGAAAAAAGAAAAAGGCAAAAGTTTCCTCGAAACCATGCGGGAAATTGATGCGAAAGAACAACAGCAGGAAGAAGCTCGTGAAGCTGCGATGCAGGCACAGCTTGCGGAGCAGGAAAAACGAGAAAAAGAAGCCTATGAGAAAAAAATTCAGCAAGACCGTATTGAACTGATTCGCCTGAAACAGGGTGTGATTACCGAAAGTGACCGGATTGCAGAAGAACATCCTGAAAAGAAAAAAATGCCGCTCGGCAAGCGGATTTCCAACTTTTTTTACCATAATAAATGGTGGCTGGGGATTACCATTGTATTGGTATTGATTTTCGGCTATCTGGCATATGACCAGCTGACCAAAGTCAAGCCGGATTTCGTTTTAATGGTCTTGACCGATAACGAGGAATTGCAAAAGAAATCCGCAGAACTGCAAACCTATCTAGAGCAGTTCGTAGATGATGAAAACGGAGATAGAAAAGTCACTGTTAGCATTTATTGTATTCCCGTATCAGATGATATTAACGATATGGATTATTATACTGCCAACGCCACCAAACTTTCGACACAAATGCAGATGCCGGAAGGTGTCATGCTCCTGACGGATGCAAAGGCGAATGACTATATTTCCGCAGAAGATACGCTGGTGAATTTAGAGCAGCTGTATCCGGAGGATTCTCATGTGCGAGAATATGGGTATTATCTGCGGTATACAGATTTTGCACAGAAAATCGGCTATTCGGAAGGGCGGCTGGACAGAGATTTATGCTTGAGCTTGCGGAAACCAACAGAGGGTTACAAGAGTGAAGCCGTGATGCAGGAATACTATGTGTATGCGAAAAAGGTGCTGGAAGAGATTATGACGGACTTGGACAACACTGAACCGCCAGCAGACAAGCCCGTATCTGAAACACCGGAAACCACAGAACAAACAACCGAACAGGGGGAATAAACATGCTGCGAATTGGATGCCACTTGCCATCGTCAAAAGGCTATTTGGAAATGGGAAAACATGCAGTTGCCTTGGGAGCAACGACCTTTGCATTTTTTACACGAAATCCACGGGGCGGAAAAGCAAAGCCGATTCAGAAAGAAGATGTTGCTGCATTTTTAGCGTATGCAGCAGAACATGACCTGCAACATCTCGTTGCACACGCACCGTATACCATGAATTTGTGTTCCGCTGACCCCAGCATTCGGCAGTTTGGGAAAGATATGCTGGCAGATGACTTGCAGCGGATGGAATACACGCCAAATCAGTATTATAATTTTCATCCCGGCAGCCATGTGAAACAGGGTACAGAAGTGGGAATTGCACAGATTGCAGAAACGCTGAACGAAGTGCTATTTCCGGAGCAGACCACGACCGTTTTGCTGGAAACAATGGCAGGAAAGGGCAGTGAAGTCGGCAGAAACTTTTCAGAACTGCGGGCAATTTTAGACAGCGTACACTTGCAAGAAAAAATGGGTGTGTGTCTGGATACCTGTCATATCTGGGATGGCGGTTATGATATTGCCGGAAATCTGGAAGCGGTGTTGGAAGAGTTCGACAAGACAATTGGCTTGCATCGTCTGTATGCAGTACACTTAAATGACAGTATGAACCCATTGGGAGCACATAAAGACCGTCATCAGAAGATTGGACAAGGTTATATTGGATTGGAAGCCTTGAAAGCGGTTGTTCGGCATCCAGTTTTGAAACAGTTGCCGTTCATTCTGGAAACACCGAACGATGATGCTGGATATGCAGCAGAAATTGCACTGCTGCGAAAAGCTGCAGAAGAAAGCAATTAACTCTGCCGCCGCAGGCGAACTGCGGTCGAGCTGGCTCAGCTCGGCGAGGGGGATGATTCCCCACAGTGTGGGGAAATGTCCCGAAGGGACAAAAGGGCAAGGCAT
>ERZ832317.1684-NODE-1684-length-27660-cov-27.456258_pt1 | contig 27660 bp, 16 predicted proteins | sample MGYA00519695_ERZ832317 | MGnify/ENA primary metagenome ERZ832317 (study PRJEB31850, sample SAMEA3708726) | human gut metagenome | biome: human gut; feature: human-associated habitat; material: faeces | place: China | collected 2014 ...
GGATATGCTTCCTTAAACGTTTGAGGCAGTCCACCGGCAAAAAGCATCACGTCCTCTTTGCCTATATGCGCGTTAAAGCTGGCGGATAAACGTCCTGTCGTCGGGATATTTACGAGTTCCCAATAAGTCTGGGCGGACAGGTCTATTTCTGAATGTGGGGTTTGCAGTTTCAGTTCAGGAATGCGGATGATAGAATCATTCGAAAAGAGCCGCCCTGTCAGTGAAGTAATACTCAGTCCCGAACGCTCTTCCATCGTTATTTCACGAATCACAGCGTTCATATTTCTGCCTTCGTATAGCAGAGAGTCCAATCCGATGCGGATATTCCGGACTGCTATATGAGAGGCGTCAAAACCTTCCGACGGTTGGGCCTCTCCGGTGTCATAACTGGCGGAGGCACCCGACAAAAGGAATTGCTTCAATCCATAAAACTGGTTCTTTAAATCCGCTTTGGCGTCATCAATGGTCGCTTCGCCTATGTATGCCGCCATCTTCATGGAGTCGGCAGGCAGTTTCATACCGAATGATACATTCTTCAACTTCAGTTGATGAAGGTTCACCTTCCAGTTCACAGGAGCAGATGCTGTCGTGTCTTTGGGAGTGGTCGTGGTATCAGTCATCAGAAGTTGTATATGAGTATCGGATAACTCTGTCCGATTGACAACTGCCGTTTCGTTCGATAAATCGACTCCATGACTTTGCAGAAAGAAGCGTCCCAAAACGCCTTTTATCTGCATCCCCTCTATCAGATTGGCAGAATTGACCGCCACCTGACTTAAGGTAACCTCGTCAACTTCTACTTTTCCTTTGAGCAACGGCCATGCCTGTACGCGGACATTCAGGCTTTCCAAAGACAATAAGGTATCCGGCTGCTGTATGACTTCCACCCCTCGTACCAGCAGATTTAATGGAAAACGAAGGTCTATCCGTTCCACCTGAATCTGCATTCCGGTTGCTTTAGAAGCATACGCAGTAACCTCCCGTCGCAAAAGATTCTGAACAGGAGGTATATAAAGTAATACCATCAGTATTACAAAAAGTATTATAGGAGTAAGCAATATCCAGCCCACCCGTCTTATCCATTTTCGTTTCATGCAGGATGTGTCAGTGTAAAAGTGATACAAAGTAAACAAATTACTTTGAAAAAAGGTTTGTCCAAAAGCTAAAATGTGAAAAAGCCGGAGGTTATGGTTGCATTTAGCGCAATTTCATCCCGTTCATTCCGTTCATTCGGAAGGTGAGATATTTGTCAAGGCAGCACCTTCTCACTATGCTACGAGCTTATGCCCGTGCCAACAGGGTGGCACAAGCATGGCACTATATAGGCTGTTCCAAAGGAGCTGCCGAGAGAGATTTAATGTAAACCGAAACTATACTCCTCAGCAGCACGAACAACTTTACGCACCGCCTCCAAAGTCTCCAACGTAGTCTTTTCTATTTCTTCGGAGAATTCTTCCCCCCGGCAAGACTCCAGCCATCTTAATGAAGCAACAGACTCAGAAGCTCCGATCAAGGTGAAAAGCGGAAGGAGTTTATGAGCCATAGCGGCTATTCCATCCACCTCCCTGTCAGTTAATGCCTGTTGCATCCGGTCGGCATTCTTGCCGGTCTCTTCGATAAAAGTCCGGATAATAGTACACGCCGCTTCCGAATCATCTTCCGAGAAGGCAGTCAGTGCAGAAAAGTTGAATAAAGTATCTTTAGGCAGCGCATCTGCAATCAATTGCATATCATGTGTTATATGCGCCTCATCAGCTGACATTTGTCCTTCATTCAGAGTTACCAGCAATTCTTTCACCGTAAAAGGTTTGTGCAGGCATCCGGCAAAGCCGTGTTCATGCAAAGCCTTCTCATCCATTTCGCTGCGTGCCGTGACAGCAATGACAGGAATATTGCGGGCTTGCGGAATGTTAGAGGCACGCAATAATTTGACCAGATCAAAACCGTTGATAGCAGGCATCTGTATATCGGTCAGCAGCACATCAAATGTCGAAGAGCGCAGTTGCTCTATCAGTTCTTCCAACTGCTCGCAGCAAACAGCATCGATGTTGTGCTGTTTCAGCATGGCAGCAGTCAGGTTCAGCTGAATCTTATCATCATCAATCAGAAGCACACGGATCACCTTCATGGCCGGTACGGCATCTGTCTCTTCCGGAGAAACATCCGTATCTTTCGATGGTTTCTTAATTCTGCTCCCGAAAGGTTTATTTTCCACTATTGACTTGCCCACCGGAAAGAGTGGCAACACGACAGTAAAGCAACTTCCTTTTCCTAACGTGCTTTGTACATCGATCGTACCTTCAAGCAGAAGAACCAGCTTATGCACAATGGACAATCCCAGTCCGAATCCTTCTTCTCCCTGCGCACCGGGGAGGCGGGTAAATTCCTGGAAGATGCGTTCCCGATCTTCCGATGCCATCCCTTTGCCGGTATCCGCAACCGCTATTGTCAGCTTCGAAGCGTTATAACCAACAGTTAATGTGATCTTGCCCTGCTGAGTGAATTTCACCGCATTGGACAAGAGATTATTCACTATCTGCTGAATACGTAAAGGATCACTGATATATTTCTCCGACAGTTCCGGAGCGATATGACATTGCAAGACCAAGCCTTTAGCCGCCGTCAGAGGTTCAAAGCAAACACGGATTTCTTCAAACAGCTGAGCAGGATTAAAAACAATCCGGTTCACTTCCGCTTTATTGAGGTCAAGACGGTGGAAATCAAGCAAATCGCTTACTAACTTCAGTAAATGCTCTGAAGAACTTTTCATGTTGTCCAGATAGAATCGCTGCCGTTCATCTTCGGTCAGGCGGGACAAGAGTTCCGTATATCCCATTATCGAGCCTAATGGCGCCTTAAAGTCATGGGTAATGGCAAGCATCAGTTTTTCACGGACAGCAAGTAAATCTTCGGCACGACGGCGGGCCTCTTCCAACTCACGGCGGTAACGGTTGCTTCGAGTTATGTCGCGACCGATGATAATAAGGAAAAAAACGGAAAGCAATACCGCACCTACGGCAATGCCACTGATAATCTTGGCCGAACGGCGTCGGACCGCCTGTTGATACTCGGCTTCCGTCCGTGCACGCAGCAGAGTTTCCGTCTCATAATCTTTCAGCAAACTGTCAATACGAGCGGTCAGCATATGGTCCAAGCGTTGCAGATAGCGTTTACGTCGTTGTATAACAGTGTTTACAGCTTTTTTCTGCTGGGCCACAGCACGCAGTTTCTCATGCAAAGAATCGGCCGGATTATAAGGTTCAATCACCGTATCCGTCGCAAATTCGAGGGAGGTCTTCACCTGGATAGCCGTATCTTTCTTTGGGGGGACAAACACTTCACCCAAACGACGGAAAAAACCCTTCTTCCGAGGGCGTGTCACGACGGTATCCCGATGTGTAATGATACGGTGCTGCACACGTTGCTGGGTCACTACTGAGTCCTGCTGGGCAATTATCTGCTCAATGTCACTGGTGGATACCATGCTGTCATTCGCCTCACTCAGCGTACGCAGCATTCTTATCGTATTGGTATCCTTCTCGCGTATCAAAGCTAGTACGCTGTCTGTCCATTGTACATCGCGGTCATCGGTAAGAATAAGGTTCTCCATCTCCCGGTGTACGAAGAACAAGGAAAAAAACAATACCGCCAGCAACAAAGTGTAGCCTACGGCAATCTTTACTTTGGAGACACTGTTCATATTATCAAATCCTTTCCCTGGTCTGTCTACGGAATCTCAGCCACAGCATCACCCCTGCACTGGTCAGTCCAAACGGGAAAGCCATCCAGACCCCCGTCAGTCCCCAGCCGAAGATGAAACCGCAGAGGTAACCTACGGGCAAAGATATAACAAAATAGGATATAAATGCAATAATCATCATCGGTTTCACATCCGAGATACCACGCAGGGCATTGGCAAAATTAATCTGCAATCCGTCACCGAACTGGTAAATCAGGAACGGAAAGAAGAGAGCGGCTACCATACCGGACACTTCCATATTATCTGTAAACCATCCTCCGACCTGACCGCGAAGTGCAAAGACAATACTCAACAGCACCACTTCCATGCATAAGATGACGTGAAGGCCAGCATACGCCGAACGGCGCACATTCTGCCCGTCGCCCTGCCCCTTAAAGTTACTGACACGCACAGCAACTGCAGCACCCATGCCATAATACATCATGAAGGTGAACTGAGAGACAGTGAGCATTATCTGATGTGATGCCAGAGCAAGTGTCCCCAGCCACCCCACCATGACAACACTGAGGCTGAAGGAAGCGGTCTCCATTCCCATCTGCATACCGACAGGCCAGCCCAAAGCATTGAGTTTCCTGAACATCGGTGTCGACCATCCCAGCCTCATAAATCCGAGTCTATAACGGATAAAACGGCGACTACGAAGCACAATCACCGCAAAGACCACGACCATCACAATGCGAGAGAACAAGGTACTTACACCCGCGCCAAGCAATCCCATCTCCGGGAAACCCAATTTTCCATTGATCAGAATATAGTTTCCTACGATGTTAAGCGCATTCCCTCCAAGCAGAATCCACATAGCCGTCTTGGTGTCGGTGATGCCATCCGTAAACTGTTTAAAGCCGTTGAACAACATGACAAAAACCAGTGAAGCAAGCAGCACTAGATAATAAGGCTTAATCAGAGGCAGTAATTCTTCGGGCTGCCCCAGCCGTTCCACATTGAAATACAGAACAGCCATGACAAGAGTCAGCAATAAAGCTACCAGCACATTGGCCACCAGACTGCACCGTAACGCTTGTCCGGCTTCGGCAAAACGGCGGTTACCGTAGAAGCCTCCCACAACCGGGGTCAGCCCGTAGCTGAACCCCGTACTGAAAATAATACAGAGAGTAAACAGATTGTTTACGAAAGAAGCGGCACCCAGCTCTTCCGTGCTATGATGCCCAATCATCAGCGTATCGGCAAACCCCAGCACAATGACTCCCAACTGCCCCACCACAATGGGTAGTCCCAGGAGAAGCAATGCTTTGTAGTGTTGCTTATACGTATCAAATAAATTTCTCATACTAAAGGTTTTCTTTTTGGTAATAAAGCACAATCCCATTTTCATCGCGGAAGGTCTGTTGGGCTACCCTATGAAGCTGTTCTGCCGTCACAGAGCGGTAATTGTCCACTTCACGGTCTATGTCTTCCGCCTGCCCGGTCAGTTCAAACCAGGCAAGGTTCGTGGCAACATTCAGATAATTGATGTTGCCGAATATCTGTGTAGACTCAAACTTGTTCTTTACTTTCTCCAATTCCTGCTCTCCAACAAACCCGGATTTCAACTCTTCCAACTCTTTCCGGACAGCAGCCTCGGCTTGCTCCAAAGATACGCCAGCAGATGGCTTTCCACTGATATGCAGCAGTCCGGCATCCCGTGTACCGGAGATATAGGCATCGAGACTGGAAAAGAGCTTTTGCTCCTGCACCAGCCTGCGGGTCAAGCGACTGGAACGTCCATTGCTCAGAATATCCGACAGAATATCGAAGGCATAATAATCGGCATCTTCACGACTGCACATGTGATAAGCCATGAACAAAGCATCCAGAGGAACATTCCGTTCCACCGTCTGCCGGCGTTCCGCCGTCTGTACAACTTCTTGCGGTAATTGTCTTACAGGCACATTCCTACGGGGAATAGGAGCAAACCATTTTTCAGTCAGCCTAATCGTTTCTTCCCACGAAATATTTCCGGTAACGGCCAGAACTGCATTATTAGGTGCATAAAAACGGAAAAAGAATTCCTTTACCTCATCCAGCGTGGCATTGGCAATGTGAGAGAGGTCTTTCCCGATAGTAGGCCAGCGATAAGGATGCGTTTGATAAGCCAAAGGACGAAGCAGATGCCCCACATCACCATACGGCTGGTTCAGACAACGTTGCTTGAACTCCTCCATCACCACTGCACGCTGCACCTCAAGACTTTGCTCACTGAATGCCAGTTCCAGCATACGGTCGGACTCCAGCCAGAAGCCGATTTCCACATTCGATTTTGGAACCGTCAGGTAGTAATTGGTAATATCATTATTGGTCCATGCATTATTCTCCCCACCTGCCAGTTGCAAAGGAGCGTCATAATCAGGAATATGCACCGAACCTCCAAACATCAGATGCTCAAACAAATGGGCAAAGCCCGTATGCTCGGGATGCTCGTCACGGGCACCTACGTCATAAACAATATTCAAGGCAACCATCTGCGTGCTGGTATCTTCATTGTGCACCAACCGCAGACCGTTGTCAAATATCTTTTTGTTTATCTTCATAAAATAGAATGACAGAATCTATCATCAATCTATCACTGTCACTTTTTTAATAACCACATCCTCTTCAGGACGGTCGTTACGATCAGTCTTGACCTTCTGTATTTTATCAACTATATCCATACCTTCCAGCACTTCACCGAATACGGTATATGCACCGTCCAAATGCGGAGTACCACCCATGGTAGTATAAGCCTTCACCTGCTCGGGAGTAAACTTGAACTCCGGTTCCTTGGCAACCTGAGCCTCTGCCTGCGCAATCAAAGAATCTTGCAAATCCATCAGACCGTCCTGGTCATTATTCTTACGCATCTTGTAGATTTCCTTCATATGCTTCTGGGCCAATGCATTGAAAGCATTGTTCAGGCGCATCTGATTCATCTGCTGTTCCATCCCCAGCAAGGTAGAGTCATTATACACTTTTCCAGTCACAATGTAGAACTGGCAGCCGGATGATGCCTTGTCGGGATTCACCTCATCACCCTGGCGTGCAGCCGACAAAGCACCTTTTTTGTGAAAATACTGCGGATAAACAAATTCGGCAGGAACAGTATAACCTACGTCGCCTGCCCCCAGCATCTTGCCTTTTGGAGCCTTTTTCGATTCCGGGTCACCTGCTTGTATCATAAAGTCCTTGATGACACGGTGGAACAGCGTACCTTCATACGTGCCGTCTTTCACCAGCTTAATAAAGTTATCACGATGTTTCGGGGTTTCATTATACAGTTTCACGGTGATGTCACCCGCACTTGTTTCAATCTTCAGCTTCGTTTCTTTTTCCATATTTTCCTCTTTCTTTTGTCCCGGCTTGCAAGCAGTCAAACCGCAAACCAGTATAGTTAATAATACAATTAGATTCCTTTTCATTTTGTTTTTTATTTAATTTAAGTTTGCAAATATACTAAAATCAGACAAAAGCACTTACCTTTGCCTACATAAAAGAGATAAAAGGCAAAAGCAATGACATCCATATTAATTGTAGAAGATGATATTACTTACGGCATGATGCTAAAAACATGGCTCGGCAAAAAAGGTTTCCAAGTAACCTCCACCAGCAGCATTGCCCGTGCTCAAAAACATATTGAGTCGGAAACCGTGGACTTGATTTTGTCTGACCTACGCCTGCCCGACAAAGATGGCATTGACTTATTGAAATGGCTGGGCGAACACGGCCTGCAAATACCGCTTATCATCATGACGGGATACGCTGACATACAGTCGGCCGTCCAAGCCATGAAACTGGGAGCCTGCGATTACATTGCCAAGCCTGTGAATCCGGACGAATTACTGAAAAAAATAGGCGAAGCCTTGAATGCATCATCCTCCGCTTTGAAACAGATGATGCATCCGTCCCGAACAGATGACGCGTTTACCCCAAACAGACCATCCGTCTCGCCTAAACAGACGATGCATTCCGACAAGATGAAAAATCAGTCTCAGAAGAGTGCAGAAGGCTCATTGTCTTCCTCCGACTTCCTCGAAGGAGAGAGCGACGCAGCCAAACAACTCTACAATTATGTGAAACTGGTTTCACCTACCAATATGTCCGTACTCATCAATGGTGCCAGCGGAACGGGCAAAGAATACGTAGCCCATCGCATCCACCAGCTCAGCAAGCGTGCCGACCGGCCGTTTGTAGCCATCGATTGCGGTTCTATCCCCAAAGAATTGGCCGCTTCGGAATTCTTCGGGCATATAAAGGGCGCCTTTACCGGCGCACTGACCGACAAAACGGGCGCTTTCGTCGAAGCCAACGGCGGTACCATCTTCCTGGATGAGATAGGCAATCTGAGCTATGAAGTGCAAATACAACTGCTGCGTGCTTTGCAAGAACGCAAGATACGTCCGGTTGGTTCAAACAAAGAGATAAGCGTGGACATACGTCTGGTATCCGCCACCAACGAAAATCTGGAGCAAGCCATCGAAAAAGGAACGTTCCGTGAGGATTTATATCACCGTATCAATGAATTCACCCTGCGCATGCCGCAACTCAAAGACCGCCGTGAAGACATCTTGCTCTTTGCCAATTTCTTTCTGGACCAGGCCAACCGCGAAATGGACAAGCAACTGACCGGCTTTGATGACAAAGCATCCCGCGCCTTATTGGAATACCCCTGGCCTGGCAATCTGCGACAAATGAAGAATATGGTACGCCGTGCAACCCTGCTGGCACAAGGCAAATTCATTACTATCAACGAACTAAGTGAACTGAAAGAACCTGCATCGGCCATCATCGGCATCCCTCTCCGCAATGAGGAGGCAGAGAAGCGTCAAATCATCGAAGCCCTACGGCAGACGGGAAACAACAAGAGCCGCGCTGCACAACTGTTGGGCATTGACCGCAAAACGCTGTACAACAAGTTGAAGCTTTATAACATATCCGACTAAAAGATGTGGAATAATTCCACACTCCTCTCCACACATTCCCCACTTTTCCACATTATACTACACTTTGCATAAAAACATATACATCTAGTTATCAAAGCATTACCCAACAAACAATTCTTTTGGCACACCATTTGACTTGTATTAAGTACAAGCAACAAGCGCTACAACAAACAAGCACTTAGACTTAACAATAAGATATAGCAACCTAAAAGCAAATGAATTATGAAAAAATTAGTATTAGTAGCAGCCCTGTTTATGTTTGTTTGTGGCGGAACGTTCTTGGCTCAAGCTAAGGCTCCGGTAGAACAGCCGAGTAAGACAACAACCTTGTCTAACGACACTGTGGTAACGGATACTTTGCAGAAAGCCGAGAACGTCCAAGACACAGCAAAAGTGGCCCAATAACAGTAAGCACACTACAACAAAAAGCCGTTTCCTCCTTGTCTATTCTGGGAAACGGCTTTTTTAATTGATAGTTGATAGTTGTCAACTAAGAAATCACCAATGTCTTTCCGGATAAAGGTCATTCCACCATGCCGGACTATCCTGCAACCAGCGGGCAAACCAAGCCATAATTGAATTGTGCCACAATTCACGTTTTGCATAATCAAGTACAAAATGGTTTTCACCATCTACGGTAATAAATTCCACCGGCTTACCCAATATCTTCAGCGCATTATACAATTGGATACTTTCACCGATAGGCACGTTTGTATCTACCGTGCCATGCAGCAACAACAGAGGGGTATTAATCTTGTCCGCATTGAACAATGCTCCATGCTTCGTAAACAAATCAGGATTATTCCAAGGATAGCTATCGGCTGCCGCAACAGAGTTATAGGAATATCCCCAATAACCCTCGCCCCAATAGCTCGTTACATTGCTGATGCCAGCATGCGAGGCAGCGGCAGCAAACATATCCGTCTTAGTCTGCAGATACATCGTCATGAATCCTCCATAAGAGGCACCCAGGCATCCGATACGTTTATCGTTGACAAACGGATGGGCTGCACAGAATTTCTTCGTACCTTCAATGATCTCATCGGCCGTACGCTCACCCCATGCATTGACATGGCGTGCAGAGAACTCCTGGCCGTACCCGATGGCACCACTGGGCTGGATAACATAAACCACATAGTCACGTGACGCAAACAACTGTGCACAGTACGGGGAAGTTATACCGCGGGTTGTAGGAGTCGTTCCTCCATAATAGTATACGATAAGCGGATACTTCTTGTTCGGGTCAAAAGACGGCGGCAGACAAACCATTCCCTTTATCTCCGTACCGTCCGAAGCTGTAAAGTTCCACTCTTCCATCTGTCCCAGCTCAATCTTATCGAGGATGGGCTTCATGGGATTGGCAAGCAGGGTAGAAACTTTTTTCTTCGTGTCGTACGTATAGGCTACGCCCGTGCTGGTGTTTCCTCCGCCCACATAGGCAGCCACAACCGGATTGTCATTGGCCAGCGTGAAGGAAGTAATCACATCTTCTTCAAGCGGAAGCATTTCAAAGCCGCCCGTCTTCGGAACATAACGGTATATATGCCTGCAATCCCCATCAGTCGTATCGAAATAGATACATCCGTCCACACGGTTCCACTGCACGGGAGACACTGTAGGATTGAAATCGCGCGTGATAGCCTGCACTTTCTTTGTAGCCAAATCCATAATGAATGCTTGGGTATCAAAGTCATTGGCTATGGGATGTTCACCGCAATTCTTGCCAATGCCTCCGAAAGCAGACGGACTGCCCGTCACCAGAAGCTGCTTCCCATCCGGAGAGTAAGAAGCACTTCCCAGATAAGCATCCCAGGCGACCAGCGTATCTGCCTGCAAGGTGGCCAAATCAATCTCGAAAAGAGAAGAGAGGGAGAAAGGGCATTGAGTAATGTCCGGCTTGGAAGTGCTGCACAACAGTTTCTTGCCATCCGGGGAAATATCATTCAGATAGACGTTGTGACTACCGTAGGTCAGACGCTCGGAAAGTCCCGTCGCCACATCGTATTTCATGAGATAATAGCGGTCACGAGAATTGGGGATACGGTCGTCCGGATGCAAGAGACGTTTCAACGGGCCACTCACCTTTTCGCCCTCGTCCGTGAGCATATAGATAAGATAGTCTTCTGTAGGAGACCAGCTGAAATATCCTTCGGGAACATTCTTCAGCAGCACTTCCTCACGCATCGTGGCAGGATCGAACACAACCAGGTCATTCTGCTCCTCGCCCATAACCGTATAATAGAGCTTGTTGCTGTTGGGCATCCAGTTCATCTTTTCATTGGCATTGGGCAATATCACCCGGCCGGTCTTTACCTCGGTCAGCTCACAACGGGTCCTGGAACGCTTCACGTCGTAATTGTCCGAATAACGGGTCAGCAGATACTTGCCGTTGGGCGAAAGAGAAACCCTGCTCGCTCGGGAGCCGAAATTGGTGTTGAACAAAGAGAAACGTCTCTTCATGTCCGGTGCCATCCGGCAGGCTACATCGGCAAAGTCCTTTTCCTTTTCAAATTCGCATTTCAGCATCGGCTGCATCTTGTCGTCCGCGCTTGAAAGCAACTTGATGACAATCTCATAATCCGCTTCGGGGTCCATACGCAAACTGACAGCCGTAGGACGGACCTGCGACAAGCTGTCCTCCGCTGTCTCCTTGACTTGCTTGGATTCACCGTTTACAAACACCTCAAAACGGGCAGGAGAATATACATTCAGCTTGCCCTTCATGAAACGCTCCGCACGCAGATTGGTAGCAAACAGATAGAACAGATTGTCCTTGTCCGCCTTTGCCACAGTTACATATCCAGCCGTATCAGCAACCATACGTTCGTACCGACCTCCGTCGAAGTCGAGACTGACCTTCGTCTTCAGAAGATTGCCGGTAGTAAACTTGTCTCCCTTGAAGTTGATACTATCGCCCTGGAGGGGAGTGCGCACCGTAACGGCCGGACGCACGTTATACTCAGCAACTCTTTCCTGAGCTTGGGCAGCCAATCCCGCAAGGAGCAGCAAACCCGACAAAACTGTGATTTTCTTCATTACTGTAAGATTAAATCGTTTCAAAACCATTCCATAAATTTCCGGGAGGAACGGGCGCCTCCACTTCTATCAGTTCTTTGGACACCGGATGCACAAAATGGATATACCGCGCATGCAGACAGATGCTGCCGTCGGGATTGGAGCGGGGCGAACCATACTTCAAATCTCCCTTGATGGGACAGCCCATCTTTGCCAACTGACAACGTATCTGGTGATGGCGTCCGGTTTTCAAATCTATTTCCAACAGATAATAGTTCTGCGACCGCCCGATGAGCCGGTAATGCAAAATCGCTTTCTTGCTGCCCGGCACCTCCTTGTCGTATGCATAACTCTTGTTCTGTTTCTCATTTCGCACCAGATAGTTCACCAATTCCCCCTCTTCCTCGCGGGGCAAGTTCTTCACTACTGCCCAGTAAGTCTTCTTCACCTCGCTATTCTTGAACATCTCGTTCAGACGCGACAGTGCCTTACTGGTCTTGGCAAAAACAACAAGACCGCTCACGGGGCGGTCCAGCCGGTGGGTGACACCGATAAAGACATTTCCAGGCTTGCTGTACTTCTCTTTCAGATACTGCTTTACAGTTTCCGAAAGCGGTGTATCACCCGTTTTGTCTCCCTGAACTATCTCGGAAGCGGTCTTGTTGACTATAATGATATGATTGTCTTCGTATACGACAGTCATCGATTGTTAATGTTTAATGATTAGTGATTAATGATTAATGACTAACACCCAACTTCTCATTAAACATTAATCACTAATCATTAATCATTAAATTACATATTCATCCCACCATCTACCTGAATAACCTGACCGGATACATAAGAAGACATATCAGAAGCCAGGAAAGTAGCGATATTTGCCACGTCTTCGGGTGTGCCGCCACGGCGCAAAGGAATCTTCTTGCACCATTCAGCCTTCACCTCTTCAGACAAGGCGTCGGTCATGGCTGTCATGATGAACCCCGGAGCAATGGCATTGGCACGGATGCCGCGAGAGCCCAGCTCCTGAGCGATAGACTTGGCCAAAGCAATCATACCGGCTTTGGAAGCAGAATAGTTGGCCTGGCCGGCATTGCCGTGAACACCTACCACAGATGCCATATTGATAATGCTACCCGCCTTCTGGCGCATCATGATGGGTGTGCAGGCATGGATAAAGTTAAATGCCGATTTCAGGTTGACATTGATAACCATATCCCATTGCTGTTCGCTCATACGCATCATCAGACCGTCACGTGTGATACCGGCATTGTTTACCAGAATATCAATACGTCCAAAGTCCTTATGGATTTCTGCCACTACCTTGGCAGTGTCTTCAAAGTTTGCTGCATTGGAGGCATAAGCCTTTGCCTTTACTCCCAAAGCTTCCAATTCTTTTGCTGTAGCCTCGGCATTTTCATCAATCACCAAGTCAGTGAATGCGATGTTTGCTCCTTCTTGAGCGAACTTCAAAGCGATAGCCTTGCCGATGCCGCGTGCAGCACCTGTCACAATGGCTGTTTTTCCATCTAATAATCCCATATTATTTTAAAATTATTTATAAAATGTATTCTTACTTCTTTCCCAATGCACCAAGTACCAGACGGGTCACGTAAGTATCGCGTACCGCATCGTCCAGATTGGCTCCTATATGGCCGCGGATATAAGGTGTTTCAATACCTTTGACACTGTAATGCACAATCTCAGCAGTCATATCCAAGTCATCTATCTGGAAAACACCCTTCTCCATGCCTTCACGCAGAACCTCCTTGAAAAGCTGGGTCTCTGTAGCATCGAAACGTTTGCGCACTTTCTCCACTCTCCAAATATCCCGAAAGAAATTGGCACGAAGAGTACCATTCCGAAAGACAACCTCTTTTACCGCATCCAGATGGGTGTAAATCATTTCCATCAGTTTCTCGTCCGGCTGAATATCTTTCTCTACCACGTGCTTCATCATATCCGAAAGAATATCCAGCTCCGACTCGACAACAGCCAAGTAGATATCTTCCTTGCTCTTAAAATAGGTATAGAGCGTTCTCCTACCTTTCTTCGAAGCGAGGGCAATATCATTCATCGTGGTATTCTCAACGCCCATCTTTGCAAACAGCTGACGGGCAACGTCCACTAATTTAGCTTTTGTCTTCGATACGGTCATAGATTAATTGCACATTGCTTTATTATTTGAGCAAAAAAGCTTATTTATTTTCGTTCTGAATATCAAACACTTACAAATTATAACGTTTCAATTCATACTTATTTATTTTAAGTTGAGCACGACAAAGATAACAATTCTTTTTCATCTAACAGCATTTTCCTACAAATTCTTCCCTTGACCTACAAGAGTAAAAATCAGTGCCACAAGTAGTTCTTACTCACTTATAAGAAGCTACCAATGACAAAGAATATCTTAATGAATATACTCCAAGCTATTGAGAAGTTCATTTTTCTTCTTTTTTCTTATATTCGGATGGCAAATATCCAAACTCCTCTTTAAAAAACTTGGCAAATTGTTTGGGCGAAAGCCCTACTTGATAAGATATTTGTGAAATATTCATTTGACTTCCTTCCAAAAGTTTTCTACCTCTTTTCAAGCGCAGTATCCGCATGAATTCCAAAGGAGATTTTCCTGTAATTTGCATTAACTTTTTATATAACCCACTACGACTCATTCCTATTTGAGCACTAAGTTCCTCTACTGAGAATTCTGAATTATCCATATTCTCCTCGACTATACGAATGGCTTTCTCTATCAGTTGTTCATCTAAAGAACTAATGGTTATTTCCGATGGAGAGATGTCCCTCGTTTTAAATTTATCATGGTTCTTCAAAGTCCACATCAACAACTTTCTTATACGTAATAAAAGTATTTCCAAGTTAAACGGCTTTGTAATGTATTCATCAGCTCCCTCCTTCAAACCACTAAGAATATGTTCTTCAGCCGTACGGGCCGTAAGTAAAATAATTGGAATATGAGAATAGCGGATATCAGTCTTTATTTTGCGGCATAATTCCATTCCGTCCATTACTGGCATCATTATATCACTGATTATCACATGGATTGATTGTTGCGCAAGTACTGTGAGAGCTTTCTTTCCATCAGACGCTTCATATACCTGATAATATTCTTGCAAACAACCGACAAGAAAACTACGAAAGTCATCATTGTCCTCTACTATCAGTAAAGAGTTCTTTTCTCTGTCCACTGAAGACATATCAGCATGAAACTGTTCTTCCACATCAAATGCTGATGTATCTTCTGTACAATTCAGTTTTAATGTCTTGGCAATCGGTAGGATAACTGTAAAAATAGTCCCTTGGGGATGATTATCCTCTACTTTTATCTCACCACCGTGGAGAGTAACATATTCTTTCACAATATGCAGACCGATACCACTCCCAATATAAGTAGTAGAAATGTGCTGTTCCTGAAAGAAACGGTCGAAAATCTTATCCTTATTCTCATTTTTGATACCGATACCGGTGTCACTTATTTGAATATGTATCTGTTCCCCATCACCGGCCAATATCTTGTCAATAGCAACTATCACACTACCATTATCATGATTGTACTTGATGGCATTTGACAGAAGGTTGGATATGATTCGCTGCACTTTGTTACGGTCAAAATCCATTTCTATTTTTGAAGTGTTGATACAAACTTTCAACTCAATATTATGCTTTTGCGATAACGCCTTGAAAGACTTGCATGTTTCGGCAATAAACTCAGTTATGTCTCCGTAAGACAAGGATAATTGTACCTTTTGCTGATCAAGTTTACGAAAATCCAACAACTGATTTACCTCATCAAGCAGAGTAGAAGCATTTCGATACATCAAGTCCAAATCGTCCTTGATTGGACCGGCTTTTTCCGAATGTATCAACTTCTCCAAGGGAGTTATGATAAGTGACAATGGAGTCCTTAAATCATGGCTTATATTTGTAAAGAAACGTATCTTTGCTTCATCCATTTCATGCTGCTGGGCTACTTCAAGTTCCCATTTTTGTTGTACCAGAATCCGTTGATGCCTAGAACGTAGGCACCTAAGCAAAACTACACCTCCTGACAAGAACAGTACCATATAAATAACATAGGCTACCGGAGACAGCCAAAAGGGTGGACGTACCAGAATTGTCATATAAGATATTGGATTCCTACTACCGTGCAGTTCATTAACTTTCACTTGCAGATTGTATATCCCTGGAGACAGTTTGTTGAAATGGATTCTATTTCCTTCAAAGCTGACCCATTCCTCTTTAGCATCCATCCGATATGCAAATTGAAGCTTATGCTGTGTTCCATAATCCATTGCAGAAATTTCCAATGCAAAATTACTATCAGAATAATCCATTGTAATTTCATCAAGCAACTGAATATTCTTTTGTAACAAGATTCGCCCGTCATGCATTTTTTTCTCTACGTCTACACGCTGATTGGCTAAATATAATCCGGTAAAAATAACTTTATGTTGGTTGGGATGATACAAAGCCTGATTAGGGTCTATCTTTAAATATTTTCCCGTACCTCCCATTAAAACTTCGCCTTTCCGGTTACAATAAATTGAGTAGTTGTTAAATGTAATATCCCCAATACCATCTTCATTAAAATAGGAATAACACCGATATTGCAGCTCTTGGGCAGTAGGGTCATCAACCACAATAATGTGAGTAATGCCACAATCTGTAGCTATCCACATATTTTTATTATGGTCTTCTACAATACCACGTATATAAGGATGAGATACACCATCATTTGTAGAAAGACGAGTAAGCGTTCTACTTTTTTCATCATAAATTCGAATTCCATGTCTGGTTCCAATCCACAACAATCCCCGTTGATCACGGTATAAGCAACTAATATGCATTTTTATCAATGACACTTCATTATCATTCCCTTTCACTGGAGCAAGTTGCTGTGTTTGAGTATTCAACTCATATAATCCCGTACTAGTACCAATATATAACATCGCATGGTCACTTGAATAGACCAAGTCTGTAATAGTATTGGTGTATAAACATGAATTCTCTTTTGTATAAGACGTTATTTTCCCTCCGTTATCTATACAATACAGACCGTGCATAAACGTTCCAACCCATAAATTCCCATATTTGTCATCAGCAATATGCCGGACATACTCTATTGGTTCCAAAGTCTGTTTAAAAGGGAAAAAGATTCCATTCTGTTCATAAAATATGCCACCCCCATAACTACCGAACCACATCTTGCCTTTGGAATCAAGATATGAACCTATAATAAGATTAGAGGGAATATTACTATTATGAGTATTAAACAACTTATAGTTTATTTGTTTGCTGTCATAGCAAGCCAATCCCTTTCCATCAAATCCAAGCCACAGTTTCCCATTCCTATCTTCTTGAAAACAACTGATATCTTCCTGCTCAGGAGTTTTACATATTTCAAAGGCGGTATTATTCAAATCAGTAAACGCAACCCCCTGCTTCGTCGTTCCAACCCACAGAATATCCTGATTATCTTTATAGAAACTATTAATGTGATTGCTCGACAAGGAAAAAGGAGTTCCTGAATCTCTATGAATGTGCATGAGATTATCGGCCTGTTCATTCAAGATGTATATGCCTTTACTATTGGTACCTATCCAGATATTACCATTCCCATCATCTATGATAGCTTTTACAATATCCGATTGTATAGTCTCTTTGCCAGGAAACTCAAACATCTTTCTATTTTGAATATCATAACACTGTAGATTGGAGGTATATATTGTATAAATCCATAATCTAAGCCGGGTATCCATATATATACGATGTTCTCCAGAGCGAGGAAGTTCTAATTGAACAATTTTCCGAACAGTTTTTGTTTCCCAGTCCACTTGTGCGATTTCTCCATTAGAAAATAACAAGCAAGAATACGATTGTCTGGAAACTATATGCGATAGTTCTTTATCTGGAAAAGATAATTCCTGAAGTTTTTTATCCTGAAAATCATAATAATATAGCTTATTCCCAGTCATGCACCATAAATTCTGCTCATAGTCAACATGTATCATTTCTATTTTATCATTTATTCCCAGTGGTCTCAACCGCTTTTCTATGTTACTTTCCAATTTATCCAACTCTCTATTGTAGTAGAAATATTGATCGGGAGTACGTACCCAAATAGTACCTGATGCGTCCTCCGATATATTATTAAAACAATTACTATAAGTATCAGAATCAGTAACCCAATATTGCTTGCATTGATAGCCATCATAACGATTTAAGCCATTAAGTGTCGCAAACCACATAAACCCGTATTGGTCACGTAACATAGCTATAACATAGTTATCTGAAATTCCAGACTTTACATCAAATGTTTGAAAAGTTAGCCGGGCATTAATCTGTGTGATATAGACTATCATACAAAATATGACTGTCAGTAAATGCTTCATATGGTAATAAGATGAATATGTTTGTATGCAAAGATAGGAAATTGCTTTAAATACATACAGTACAACTACTTCCCATTTGGGTAAAAACGCTTCCCGTTTGGGTAAAAATACGAACCGGACAGACTGAGAAACAAATTAGGAGTACTTCAGGTTATTGTTTCCTTACTTTTGTCCACAGAACGGCGGATTTGTAATTCGTGCTGTTTTTCTTAGATTCAAACATGTGGCGGGTATAAAGGTTGGTAACAATACCCGCCAGTGTTTTGAGCTACGAAAAATAAAATGGAGTGTCAACCTTTAAATTGATTTTAGTTATGGAGAATGGATAGGATATGGAGCAAAAAGAGATTTTACTCTCTTTAAAACAACAACGTTTTACTTTTAATAACTTTATAAATCTAATAAATTATCTGAGAAATATGAAGAATGTATTCATGGCAGGAGTTTTTATAACTCTTTTATTCTGCGGAAGCCCTTCTTTGTCGTGGGCAACTTCCTCCCATACTGTAGAAACAGTACAACAAAAACAAAAAATAGCAGGAGTAGTGGTTGACCAGAATGGAGAACCCATAATTGGAGCCAATATATTACAGAAAGGCACCAGTAATGGTACAATTACCGATATCAACGGTCAGTTTATACTGAATTGTCCAATAGGAACTCCACTGACGATATCTTACATCGGATTCTTGCAACAAACAGTAAAGGCAACTGTAAATATGAAAATTGTTTTGCATGAAGATAGCAAAACGCTGGATGAAGTAGTTGTCGTTGGTTATGGCTATGTAAAAAAAAGCGATCTTACCGGGGCTGTGGCACAAGTAAAAAGTGGAGATTTACTAAAAAGTTCCCCAGTAAGTCTAGAAAAGGGGCTACAAGGGCGCCTGACCGGTGTGAACGTGGTTTCAAACGATGGAGCTCCCGGTGGAGGAATCAGCATCCAGATTCGAGGTACAAATTCATTTCAAGGTTCTACTGAACCTTTGTATGTAATCGACGGAGTACCCATCGCAGACAGCAATGATGACACAATCAATTTTGACTCGAGCTCGCCCACTTACAATAATGCCTTGTCCTCGCTTAATCCTAGCGACATCGCATCTATTGAAATCTTGAAGGATGCCTCGTCAACAGCCATTTACGGTTCTCGCGGTGCCAACGGCGTAGTCCTGATTACCACCAAAAGCGGTACCGGACTAGATGTTAAAGACCAAATTTCATTTTCATATAAAACAACAATTAGCAATCCTGTGAAAAAGATAAAGGTACTTGGAGCACGTGATTATGCAACATACAGGAATCAATCTTACATCAACACCCAAGAAGTTTCCAATTTCCCTTGGGAACAAACCGACCTGCCTTTCCCCGGAGTTGAGAATGCAGAAGGCACTTATTTGCAAGGACCTGACGACTTCAGTAACGATCCGTACTATTGGCAAGATCAGATTTTCCGTACAGGAGTGACACATGACCTCAACTTAAATATTGCAGGACAGACCAAAGGATACGATTATGCTATAAGTGGAGGATATCTGAACCAAGAAGGTATCGTTGAAGGTTCGGACTATACACGCTATACCATAAAGCTAAACTTGAATAGACAAGTGAAAGATTGGCTGAAAGTAGGTACATCCATATCGGGTTCATTTGCAAATTCAAGTATTGTCAAGACTGCTACAAACAACCAAAATAACGGAACGGAAGGCATTATCCGCTCAGCATTGACTTATCCAGCAACACAAACCCAAGACGATTTGGATAATGAATATAGCATGGTAGCAGTGCCTACTCGATACGCTGATGCGTTGAACGAGAATCGAAACATATCTTTTAGGACTTCCAACTATTTAAATATAACGCTAACAAAAGGCTTGATTTTCAGAACTGTTCTTGGATATAACTATACTCATAATGATGCCAATAAATACTGGCCGAGAACTATGGCCGAAGGTAAATATGTGAACGGAAAATCATACGGTGGAGATAATTGGCGGTCATCATTGGTGTTCGACAATTTGTTAATGTTCAACCAAACTTGGGGTAAACATAATGTAAGCGCAACCGCAGGAACCTCCTGGGAAGCGTCCAGCAACTATAACAAAGTAGTTACAGTACAAGGCTTCGGTACGGATGCTACCAATGGTTGGCTGCTTCAAGATGCAAGTGAGATGTTATCAGCCACCTCTGGCAAGGGGGACTCACGTTTATTTTCACTGATCGGACGGCTTGCCTATAATTATGCAGGCAAATATTATCTGACTTTTACCGCACGTGATGACGTCTCCAGTAAATTTGCCAAAGGCAAGCGCGCAGCCTTTTTCCCCTCTGTCGGCTTCTCATATCGGCTGTCAGAAGAGAAATTCATGAAAGGAGTATCTCATATCTTTGATAATATAAAACTTCGCTATAGCTACGGAGCTTCCGGCAACCAGGCCATCAGCTCTTACCAAACTTTTGCCATTATGGCTGCAGCCAATTATCCATTCGGCACATCGGTTGAAAATGGATATGCAACGAATGTATATAATCCAGGAAATAAGGATTTAACATGGGAAACTACTTGGCAGCATGATGCAGGCATTGAATTGGATATATTAAAGCGGATATCATTGGAAGTAGATTATTATTATAAAAAGACCACGGATCTGTTGCAATACAAGCAAGTTCCCCCAAGCACCGGCATCTTACAGATACTTTCCAATAGCGGTTCTGTTATCAATCGCGGACTTGAAGCCAGCTTAAATGTAAGAGCAATTCAAAACAAAGACTTTTCATTGTCATTCGGTGGCAACATATCATTTAACAAGAATGAGATTTGCGATTTTGGCAAAGACCCGATGTTCCCCAACTCTATCTATAACAGCTTGCGCCCGTATGCTATTGCTGATGGTCATTCTATCGGTTCATTTTATGGTTTTGTCACAGACGGTATCTGGAACTCACGCGAGGAAGTCATTAATAGTAAGCAATTCCAAACCCAATATCCAGATTACACAGTGAACGGTTCTGATGCGGCTACAGAAGAAATAATTCGTAGAGACTGGATCGGTGAACTTAAATATAAAGATCTTGATGAAGACGGTTTTATCACAGACCAGGATCAAACATGGATTGGAGATGCAAATCCCAAGTATTTTTATGGATTCAATATGGACCTGACCTGGAAGAATTTCGATTTCAGCATTCTTTTTCAGGGTGTGGAAGGAAATGACGTATTCAATATGAACTCATTACGTTTTTATAACCTGGGACAGACCCAGAACGTTCCATACTACGTATATGAACAATCATGGAGCATAAATCCCAATAGCGGAATTGCCCCTAAGATATTCAATTATTCAGGACGTGACATTCGTTTTTCCAGATTATATCTAGAAGACGGCTCTTATTTAAAATTACGCACTCTATCCATAGGATATACAATTAGAAAACCATTTCAGTTCATAAATAGCGTACGGTTCAACGTGGTTGCCAATAACTTGTTGACCTTCACCAAATACCGCGGATATGACCCTGAGGTTAATTCTTTTGGCTCCACGCCTTCTTTAAGGGGTATTGATTCTGGAGCCTATCCCCAGCAGAGAAGCTTTACTTTGGGACTTAATGTTATTTTTTAATTAATAAAAACGAATCATGAAGAAAATACTATTGATAATGATATGCTCGATGGCAGCATTTGCAACAAGCTGTTCATTGGAAGAAACCCCTTATTCTATCACATCAGAGAAATTAGGTCAGACTGAAGAAGGAGCAGAACAACTAGTAACCGGTATCTATGCGACTTTTTGGGATAACTGGTGTATGGAACAGACGTATATGGCCTGGATGGACTACGACAACGATCATTGTGGGGCTCCAGCTTGGGTACTCAGTTCTGCAGGTAGCGGCGATATCACCGGACACTATGCCTATAATACAAACAATGATTTGTGGAGTGTCTTTTATAGAATGATCAGTCGGGCAAACAAAGCTAAAGAAGCTCTGGAATCTACAGATTCTTATCAGACAGAATCCGCTGTCAGGCAGTTGTATGGTGAAACGCTTTTTCTACGGGCATTCGCTTATTTCCATCTGGTAAGAATGTATGGTGCCGTCCCATTGAGATTATCTTCGGAAGCAGAGACAGATTGTCCCAGAGCTTCCGTAGAAGCAGTCTACAACACAATTGTCAATGACCTGGAAACTTGCTTAGAATACATGTATTATACATCAGAAGGCAATGTCGGCGCTTGGGGGCATGCAGATAAAACTGCTGCAGCACTATTACTGGCACGCGTATATTGCACTATGGGTTCCAGCGCATTAACCTGCAAAGGAAATACAGAAATAATTGTAGATATCAAGGGAGTGGATAAAAAATATACCTGCAATGCAGTTGAAGGAGCTGAAAACATAGATGCCCAGCAGTGTTATCAACGTGCAAAAGAGCTTTGCGACATGGTCATTGCACGAAGAGGTGTTGATTTTGATTTAGTAGAAGGGTATCTAAACCTTTGGGGTGGTAACAATAGGAAAAACAAAGAATTTGTATGGGGAGCAACCAGTGTAAGTGACGTAGACTTTCAAACATCAGGTTTACATAGCTATTACACTCCGGCTCCTTACGGTGGCAGTGGCGCATGGATATATATGGCCCCTAATCTATATACCCAATTTGACAAAGAGGATGACCGTATTGTGCACGGTGTATGGCATTACTTCCTAACAAGCTACACCTCCACAAAATGGGTTTCTTTTCCCTCTCTCTCGGACGAATATAATGCAGAGAGTCTACCGGACAATCTAAAAGCTTTTGTTCCTGATTTTAACGCGGAATATAAATACGGAGTGCCATGTCTGACTAAATGGTATAAAGGTGATATCTCTAATCCAACCTTCTTTAAACAGAAAGAAGCGTCACAATCAGAACAAGATGTAATTTTAATTCGCTATGCAGAAGCATTCCTGCTCAGAGCTGAAGCAGAAGTAGAATTGGGGGATATAACAGCTGCAATGAAAGATATTGATGTCATAAGAAAACGGGCAAAAGCTACAACCTTATATACAAATAAGGTGACCGATAAGATAGAGGCAAGAAGTCTAGTCCTGAAAGAACGTGCTTTGGAATTTTGCCAAGAATTCAATAGGAAATTTGACCTTTTACGGTGGGGACTATATTTAGACGTTATGAACGACACACAATTCATTGTCTGCGGCTCAGCCAACCGCTCTACCATTCGCTCAAAAAAGAACTTACTATATGCAATTCCGACTGCAGAAATTGCTGAGAACAAATTAATAGGAGCTAATAATTACGGTTATTAAGAGAAACAAAACATGAAAAGAATTATATTTCTAATGTTAGGATGGGGACTATGCCTGATAGTCCAAGCACAAACAACAAATTTTAGCAAATTGAACTTTGGTTGTGATGGCAGCAGCACTACCTCTGGCAACCAATGGTCAAAGACCGTAGTCGATTTATTGGGATTTGCATCACACCATAATGTTGCAGTTGGTTCGTCTACCTTTGCATGCCATCCTGATACACAAGATTACAACAGTGACAACTTTGCCGGAATTTCAGATGGATGGAAGCCTACAAAAGATAAGAAAGAATTGCAAATGAGACATAATAATGTATCCAAAGTACATATTCAGAAATTTATCTCAGAAGTAAAGGACGGTGTTTATCCCGCACCCGATGTTTTCGTTTTTGCAATGGGCTCAAATGATACAAAACTTGATGGAGTTGCAGAAGCATTATCAGCAAGAACGCTGGACGATGTTAATGTGACGACCATGGCAGGAGGGGCAAGATGGGCAATTCAAACTATACTTGAGAACTTCCCGGAATGCCGTGTATTCGTATGGTTGCCTATACAGACCGGGGACAAGGCAAAAAATGAAATGCATCGGAAACGAAATGAAGTGTTGCGCCAAGTCAGTCAAGCTTTATCCGTTCAGGTTATTGATTGTTACGGCGAAAGCGGTATTAGTCAGTTTTTCGAAAATTCCAACACCCGTGGGCGCTATCTAAAGGATGGAGTACATCCGGATATAGAAGGGCAACGATTGATAGGACGTTACATTGCTAAAGAGATTCGTAACAACTTCTTTTAAAAAGAACAGAATAATAACATTGGAAGATTCTTAGATGAGCTACCAATATTTACAAAAAGCTAAAGAGAATGAAAAAGAATATATCAATCATTTATTTTCTGCTGTTTGTGTATAGCATAGCAAACGCTCAAGATTCTTTGTATTTCAGAGCAAACGCCTATAAAGAACAGCTGGACAATTATTACAGCATGGACGAGAAAGATTTTCCTAAACCAGGAAGCATTCTTTTTATCGGCAGTTCCTCATTGGGCATGTGGAAAAATACCGGCAGTTATTTCCCCAATCATAGGGTTTTAAATCGTGCATATGGCGGTTCATGGATCAGCGACTATTTATACCACTATCAACGCCTGGTAGTAGCCTACAAACCGGCACAGATAGTGTTGTTATGCGGTGCGAATGATCTTTATAATGGCGTATCCATCGAACGTGTTTTCGAAGACATTAAGTGCTTCTGCCGTTTATTGGATATTCATCTTCCTGGCGTTCCGGTTATTCTCCTTTCTTTTCATCCATCCCCTTCTATGCCCGACTGGATTCCAAAGGAAAGAGAGGTGAACAAACTGATACAAGACTACTTCAAAGACAGCCACCAAGTTACCTACGTTGATATAACATCACGTCTATATGACAAGAATGGAGCTTTACCTGAAAAGTTCTATATTAGTGACAGGCTTCATCCCAGCGTACTTGCTTATAAAGAATTTGCCAAAATAATAGAACCTTATCTCATTAATAACAAATAACCCTGATTAATAATCACATACAATATTTTATTTATTAAAATGAAAAGAATACTTTTATGTTTGAGCGTTCTCATATGCACCTTTACCAACGCTCAGGAAACCGTCTACAAGACAATTGAAAATTTAACCTATGCAACATCGCAAGATGCATATGCTCAAGAACGGTGCAAGTTAGACATCTATTATCCTGAAAATCTAAAGGATTGCCCAACTGTAATATGGTTTCATGGAGGAGGATTGACTAGTGGCAATAAGTCCATTCCAACCAAATTAAAGAAAAGTGGCATGATAGTGATAGCTGTAAACTACCGTTTACTTCCCAAAGTAACAATCTCGGAATGTTTAGGCGATGCGGCAGCAGCCATAGCCTGGACTTTTAAAGAAGTAGAAAAATACGGAGGAAACAAAAAGAAAATATTTGTTTCCGGCCATTCGGCAGGCGGCTACCTCACTGCAATGATTGGATTAGACAAAAAATGGTTAAAAGAGTACAGTATAGATGCAGATTCCCTTGCAGGTCTGATTCCCTTTAGCGGCCAAGTCATTAGTCATTTTTCCTATCGTAAAATGAACGGTATTGATAATCTACAACCTACTATCGATGAATTCGCCCCATTATTTCATGTCAGAAAAGATGCCCCCCCCTTGATACTTATAACCGGTGATCGGGAGTTAGAGCTTTTTGGACGTTATGAGGAAAACGCTTACATGTGGCGGATGATGAAACTTGTCGGGCATGAAGACACTTATCTTTATGAAATCGGCGGGCATGGGCATGGTCCTATGGGTGAACCTGCTTTCTATATATTACACCAACAGATAAAACGGATATTAAATACTCCCGCAAAACAGTGATATAATACAAATCAACAGAAAGATTTTTACCATAGGTTACACAATTTAACAACATGAAGAATATGAAATGATTTTTCTCTTTTAACAGTACTTGATGTTCTTGCTGACCATGCAGATCAAATAAACGTCTGGAAACTTCTCTTAACGTATTGAGTGTCACCGTACTATCATTAATCTTATTAATACTTCTCTTCTCGTTGATCACACGTTTGATGAAGATCTGACCGTCTTCTACTTCCAGATCCAGAGCTTCGATTTCTTTGATCAGCTTTTGATCTTCAATCCAAAAAAGCAGTTCAATAACTGCTTCTTTTGCTCCCGGTCGGATCATATCTTTTGATATTTTTTTCCCAAGCGCACTTTCTATAGAACCTATCAAGACAGATTTTCCTGCACCGGTTTCTCCAGTCAGTATATTCAAATGTTCATCAAATGTAATTTCTACTTCATCGATCAACGCAAGATTCTTTACATGTAAATTCTGAAGCATAGATTTCCTCTCTGTATATTTATTCTTTTAATTTTTTGATCATATGATCGATCTCAGCAATTGCAGTTCTTCCAATATTCTTATCTTTCATAACACACATGATCGTATCATCTCCCGCGATCGTACCAACCATTCCAATGATGTTTAAAGAATCAAGTGCAGCAGCAGACGCCATTGCCATTCCCGATACGGTTTTTACAACCAGCATATTCTCTGCTAGTTCCATGGAAATGATCGCTTCTGCTAAGATCCTCTGATACTTTCTTGAAGTCTCATCTTCCTGATCGATCAGACAATAAATCTGCTTCCCATCTGCATCCGGTTTCTTGATCAATGCCAGTTCTCTGATATCTCTTGAAATCGTTGCCTGCGTTGTCTTAAATCCGATCTGATTTAATCTTGACAACAACTCTTCCTGTGTCTCAATTGGATATTGCTGGATCAATTCAATGATCGCTTCCTGCCTATTTTTCTTCATTCTGACCTCCAACTTTGATTCGAAGGATTCTGTAAAAGCTGTCTCCTTTCACTTTAATGATCCTTGCGATCTTCTTTGATTTACGCACCTGAAGAACATCTCCTGGCTGAAGTTTTCTCGCAACCTGACCGTCAAAGGTAACGTAGGCTTCCTCTAACTGAGATTCTCTCACGTTCTCAATATAAATATCAATCTCATCTTCTGGAGAAAGAACAAGACTGTTTGACTGCAACGAATGTGGACAGATCGGAGTGATCAAAATAACATTTGCTTTTGGATTCACTACCGGCCCACCTGCTGATAAATTATATCCTGTAGATCCTGTCGGCGTCGAAACAATAATCCCATCTGCTTCATATACATCTAACAATTTGCCATTGACCATAATACGAAACGAGATGATTCTTGAAAAACCACTTCTTGCGATCACGACGTCATTGAGTGCTGGAAGATGATCTGTCTCATGATCCGCATGGATCACGCGCCCATCTAACATCATTCTCTCCTCGATCTGGAAAGTATCATTTAACAATCCGTCCAATCCGTCATAAAGTTTAGATAACTCAATCTCTGTTAAGAATCCTAAGGTACCGAGATTTACTCCAACCATCGGAATATCATGATCTACGATCAATCTTGCCGCATGAAGCATCGTCCCATCTCCACCTAAAACGATCACACACTCTGTGTCTTTTGTGATGCAGTTCATATCTTTTTGAACATGTCTTGTAAAATCACACATTCTCTGGCTGATTCCACCTTGTTTTTCAATATAATCCTGGATCTTTTTGGAAATACGCAGTCCTGGATCTTTTTTCTCGTTCGTTAAAATCAAAAAATTCTTCATGTTATTCCTTTCTGTCAATCTGCAGCAGTTCCATAAAATAATGT
>ERZ832317.1688-NODE-1688-length-27601-cov-5.512416_pt1 | contig 27601 bp, 22 predicted proteins | sample MGYA00519695_ERZ832317 | MGnify/ENA primary metagenome ERZ832317 (study PRJEB31850, sample SAMEA3708726) | human gut metagenome | biome: human gut; feature: human-associated habitat; material: faeces | place: China | collected 2014 ...
TGTTATGTATCAGATCTATGTAGACCGGTTTTATAACGGAGATCCTGCCAATGATGTACTCACCGGGGAATATCAGTATATCGGTGACAAGACAGTGAAGGTGGATGACTGGGAGAAATATCCGGCAGCCATGGGCGTCCGTGAATTTTATGGCGGTGATCTGCAGGGGATTATGGATAAGCTGGATTATCTTCAGGAGCTTGGAGTAGATGTGATCTATCTGAATCCGGTCTTTGTCTCTCCCAGCAACCATAAGTATGACTGTCAGGACTACGACCATATCGATCCGCATTATGGAGTGATTCTGGAGGACGCAGACGGGCTGGTGTGCCCGGAAGATACGGACAATGACCGCGCACATAAATATATGACGCGGACGGCGGATGAGCAGAACCTGGAGGCGAGCGATGCCTTTTTTGCCCGCCTGATTGAGGAAGCACACAAGCGGGGAATCCGGGTGCTGGTGGACGGTGTGTTCAACCATTGTGGTTCTTTCAATAAATGGCTGGATGCGGAACTTCTGTACCAGCACGCGGGCGGCTATCCGCAGGGGGCATATGTCTCGGAGGACAGCCCGTATCGCTATTTTTTCCAGTTCCACAATGAAAATGCCTGGCCGTTTAATGACAGCTACGACGGCTGGTGGGGACACGCGACGCTTCCGAAGCTCAATTACGAGGAATCGCCGGAATTGTACCAGTACATTCTGGGGATTGCGAAAAAATGGGTGTCGGCGCCGTTTGGAGCAGATGGCTGGCGGCTGGATGTGGCGGCAGATCTGGGGCGGAGCGCCGGGATGAACCATCAGTTCTGGCGTGATTTCCGCGCGGCAGTCAAGGAGGCAAATCCGGAGGCGGTCATGATCGCGGAACATTACGGCAGCCCGTATGACTGGCTGAAGGGCGATCAGTGGGATACGGTCATGAATTATGATGCGTTTATGGAGCCGCTGTCATGGTTTCTGACCGGGATGGAGAAGCACAGTGACGAAGAAAATCCGACGCTGTTTGGGGATGGATGCGCCTTTTTTGAGGCGATGCGCTACCATATGAGTGAAATGCCGACGGCTTCCGTGCAGTGTGCGATGAACGAGCTGTCCAACCACGATCACTCCCGCTTTATGACGCGGACAAACCGCCGGGTGGGCCGTCTTGCGTCGGCAGGTGCAAAAGCAGCGGAGGAAGGCATCAGCTATGGCATTTTCCGCCAGGGTGTTGTCATGCAGATGACCTGGCCGGGCGCGCCGACGATCTATTACGGCGACGAAGCGGGCGTCTGTGGATGGACCGATCCGGACAGCCGCCGGACGTACCCGTGGGGCGGGGAAAACCTGGAGCTGATCGAGTTCCACCGATACATGAGCGGCATCCGGAAACGCTGTCCGGCATTTAGAAATGGTTCCTTGAAAGCGCTGGCGGCGGGAGATGGCTATATTGCCTATGGACGTTTTCAGAGTGCTCAGAGAGCTGGCGGCGCGTGCTGCGGCGTGACGGCGGTCAATACAGGTGATGACTGGCTGACGCTCAAGATTCCGGTCTGGCAGATCGGGGCGCGCGACGGGGCGGTCCTGCGCCGGGAAATGATGACCTATGAGGACGGTTACAACGCCGGACAGGTTGAACATGAGATAAAGGACGGCTATATCGAGGTGAAAATCCCACCGGTCGGAAGTATCGTTTTGACGGGAAATGATACGGCATTGTAGGAAATGCGGCTTCGACAAGATATATGATTTCTGGCAGTTGAACGAGAAGAATCAAAAGCAGGAAAAAATGGAAATAAAAATATTAAATAAAATATATAAAAACACTTGCTTTTTTGAGACGGCCATGCTATAATCTTCAACTGTCAGAGCAATTTTGGATGGGTTCCCGAGTGGCCAAAGGGGGCAGACTGTAAATCTGTTGCGTCTCGCTTCGGTGGTTCGAATCCACCTCCATCCATTTGGCTTTGTGCCAGTCATGAGTAATCATGATGCCGGCGTGGCGGAACTGGCAGACGCACAGGACTTAAAATCCTGCGAGGGTTAAACTTCGTACCGGTTCGATTCCGGTCGCCGGCAGTATCGGGAACAGTTTTTAACTGTTCCCGATTTTGCGTTATACGGACGTATTTGCAGCGTTGGTTTATATCAGGATATAGAAATCCTGTCATAAACCGGCGCTTCTTTTGCATATAATACAAAGCAAAGGAGTGAAAACATGTCTGCATATCATCGGTTAATATCATATATCTATGCATACGAGGGCGGAATCAAAGGGAAAAATACGGGATTTGCGAAATTGGAGACGCGGGGAACTTCCTGCCGGATTCAGGTCAGCGTCCGCCGTGTCTTTGCGGGCGGCAGCCCGATCGGCGTATACCTTCTGGCAGGGCAGGAGGAGATCCGTATCGGCACCCTGTTTGTCCGTGGCGGAAATGGGGAGTTCCGTGCCGTCGTCAATTGTGAAAATATTGAAGGAAGCGGCTGCAATATGGAAGAGTGCTGTGGTCTGACTCTTCATGAGACGGACAGCGCATGGCGTGCCTATACGACGATCTGGGAAGATGCCGTCGCGCATGCGGCAGAGGTTGAGCTGGCGGATGTGACTGCTGAGAAAGTGCGGGAGCAGGAAGCGGAGAAGGAAGAGACAACGCGGAAACTGGCAGAGAATGTATCTGGGGAAGTGAACAGCGCGTCTGTAGGGAAAGAAAAATTGGATGAGGCGTCAGAACTTACCCGGTCGGGAGAAATGGAGAGTCAGGACACATCCACGGAGACAGAGAAGAAAGAAGCTGTGAATATAAACGAAACGGACTTCGGAATCAGCCAGCCCCAGCCAGAAAAGCTGGAGGATTCAAACCTGGAGATTTTCGAGGACACGGAAACCATGGAAGCGGTTCCAGATATCTCAGAAACATCCGATCATCAAGAGGCAGAAGTTGTTCAGGAAACGCAAACGGAAACACCGCAGGAAAGTTTTCAGGAATCCACTCAGGAAGTGCAAACGGAAACACCGCAAGAAAGTTTTCAGGAATCCACTCAAGAAGTGCAAACGGAAACACCGAAGGAAAGTTTTCAGGAATCCTATCAGGAAGCACAGACAGAAGCAGGGCGGAAAGATTCTCAAGAATCCACCCGGGAAGTCCAGAAAGAAATGCCTCCAGATTCTCCACCAGACCATCAAGAGGCATTTCAGTCAGACTCTCAAAATCAAAAACAACCGCAACCAGATTCATCCAAGGAATTTTCGAAAGAAGATCCCGCCGAGTCCCTCTGGAACCGTCTGCGTGCTGCCTATCCCAAAGTAACCGCCTTCGAATGCGCCGACGGCTGCGAGATTCTGGTAATCAAACCGCAGGATATCGGGCTTCTGCCGCGGGAAAACTGGGTGTATGGAAATAACAGCTTTCTTCTGCACGGTTACTACAACTACCGATATCTGATTCTGGCGAGACTGGGAAAACCCGGCGAACGGGGGCGCTACATTCTGGGCGTGCCGGGACATTATGGAAACAATGAAAAATATATGGCGGCGATGTTCGGCTTTGACCGCTTTGTCCGTTCCACCCGCCAGCCGCCGCGCGACAGCCGGTTCGGGTATTGGTATACGGATTTGAATTTTACATAAAAGCCGGTCGATCCTTTTAGAGAACTCTTGACAAAGGATAGCTTTTCTGGGTAGGATGGACACGGGTCAAATGTTTTCAGGTGTTTGGTTGGCAGCGGAGCAAACTTGCCGGGAAACTGGGATAAGGATGTCTGTTGTTGGATGCGGATAAATTTGAATGGAGGAAAAAAGATAGAAATATATAAAACAAGAAAGAGGAAAAAACAGTGGCAGCAAAATTGACACGGGAAGAGAAATATATGAAAGCGGCGATCCGCGAGGCGAAGAAAGCCTGGGCGCTCGGAGAAGTGCCGATCGGCTGCGTGATCGTGTATGAGGACAAAATCATCGGCAGGGGTTACAACCGCCGGATGGTCGATCATAGCGCGCTGGCACATGCGGAGATCGCGGCAATCAAAAAAGCGTGCAAGCGCATGGGCGACTGGCGCCTGGAAGAATGTGAGCTGTACGTGACGCTGGAACCATGCCCGATGTGCGCAGGGGCGATCGTGCAGGCGCGGATTCCAAAAGTTTACATCGGTTCCATGAACCCGAAAGCCGGTTGCGCCGGTTCGGTACTGAATCTTCTGGATGAAAAAAGATTCAATCATCAGGTGGAGACAGAAGAAGGACTTTTGGGCGAGGAATGTTCGATGATGTTGAAAGAATTTTTCAAAGAATTGCGTGAAAAGAGAAAAAAGAAGAAAGAAGAAAAAGCTGGTGAATGATTTCCACCAGCTTTTTGCATTCCATATTTCCCATTCAAACCGAAAAATACAGTCCTTATTTGATTACGTGGATCCAGCCCTCCGGAGCTTTGATGTGACCCATCTGGATGCCGGTCAGTGTCTCGTAGAGTTTCTGGGTAACCGGACCCATCTTCTCCATACCTGCCGGGAAGCAGATTTCCTTGCCGTGGTCAACGATCTTGCCAACCGGGGAGATAACAGCTGCGGTACCGCACAGGCCGCACTCTGCGAAATCTTTTACTTCGTCTAAGTATACTTCACGCTCTTCGGTCTCCATGCCAAGGTAATCTCTTGCAACCTGCAGGATAGAACGGCGTGTGATAGACGGAAGGATGCTGTTGGACTTCGGAGTTACCAGCTTGCCGTCTTTGGTGATAAAGATAACGTTTGCGCCGCCGGTCTCCTCGATCTTGGTACGTGTCTGCGGATCCAGATAGATGTTCTCATCGAAACCGTTCTTATGAGCATCGACGATCGCATGCAGGCTCATCGCGTAGTTTAATCCGGCTTTGATGTGACCGGTTCCGTGAGGTGCTGCACGGTCGAAATCGCTGACGCGGATAGTGATCGGTTTAGCGCCGCCCTTGAAGTACGGGCCAACCGGTGTACAGAATACGCGGAACTGATAGATGTTTGCCGGTTTAACGCCGATGATGGAATCATAACCGAACATATACGGGCGGATGTACAGGGTTGCACCGGAACCATACGGCGGTACGAATGCTGCGTTGGCTTCTACTACTTTTGTGATGGCGTCTACGAAGCGCTCCTTCGGGAATGGCGGCATTTCAAGACCTTTTGCGGAATTCTCCATACGCTCGCCGTTTAAGTCAGGACGGAACGTAACGATATGGCCGTCCTCGGTCGTATACGCTTTCAGACCCTCGAAGCAAGTCTGTGCATACTGCAGAACACAGGCACATTCATTCAAGGTAATATTCGGGTCGGAGGTAAGGGCGCCTTCGTCCCAGGAACCATTCTGGTACATGGAAACATAGCGGTAATCCGTTGGCATATAGCCGAAACCGATGTTGCTCCAGTCGATATTTTTCTTCTCCATAATCGTTGCTCCAATCTTACAGAATTTTATGATTTAGTAACTGTTTGACTTTTTGCAGTCGCTAGATTTATACCTATTATAATGATTTCTTTCTTCTGTTGCAAGATTCTGGGATAAAAAATGATAAAAAAACAATAAAATGTATTCTTGTGTATTTTTACACAATGCTTGTTAGTCAAGCTCCGGCTTGACAAAACGGCGGCTGCCATGTATACTAAACAGGCTGACGGTCTGCAGGTCATTCCGTCATATAAGATCAAGTCATAAAGTTTCCGCACAGCCGGGGAGTTAGCGGTGCCCTGTACCTGCAATCCGCTATAGCAGGGGTGTTGTCCGACCGAGGGCGTTTTTACTGTGGGGCTGCCCCTGAAAAGTGGCGTTGAAGTCTGGGTCTTGCGCAACAGAAATCTGTGAACCGTGTCAGGGCAGGAATGCAGCAGCACTAAGCAGAAGCTTCTGTGTGCCGCAAGGCAGCCTGGACCGAGTTAACTGTCAGGGTAACGTTCATGGCATACGTTCGAAGCCGGGCGTGCGGATTTTTTTATTTCATAGGAAATTGCTTCCTATGAAATAAAAAATAGAAAATAATAGATACAGAAACAAGCATTTTTGCAGGTGTGTGAATATAGCCGGGATATGTGGAATTTGATTTGCCAAGGGGTAGGAATACCGTGCCGGAGCAGATTAAAAGCGCGTATCCCGGTATTTTTATGTCTATGATATTTGTAAGGAATTTTTTCTTGCCCGCGGGATATGATTGTATTATAATTACAAAATGGGTGTAGTTTATCCTGATATGGGGGTTGTTGGAAACTTAGAATAAGGGTAACTGTGAAGGTACTGGACGGTTATGAAGAAAGGGAAAGCGCTCATGAGAAGAATCGGTATGTTAACCAGCGGCGGCGACTGCCAGAGCTTAAATGCGACGATGCGAGGCGTGGCAAAATCGCTGTACAAGATGTTCGATGACATAGAGATAGTTGGATTTGAAGACGGCTATAAAGGTCTTATGTATGCAGACTACCGGATTATGAAACAGTCGGATTTTTCCGGGATTCTGACACGCGGAGGTACGATTCTGGGAACTTCCAGACAGCCTTTCAAGCTGATGCGGATGCCGGACGAGAACGGTCTGGATAAAGTGGAAGCGATGAAACACACCTATTACAAGCTGAAACTGGAATGTCTCGTCATTTTAGGCGGCAACGGCAGCCAGAAGACGGCAAATCTGCTGCGGGAGGAAGGACTCAATATCGTTTCTCTTCCGAAAACCATAGACAACGATCTCTGGGGCAGCGATCTTACATTTGGATTCCATAGTGCGGTTGATGTAGCGACCAATGCCATCGACTGTATTCATACGACGGCGGCGTCTCATGGCAGAGTCTTCATCGTGGAGATCATGGGCCACAAGGTGGGATGGCTGGCGCTCTATGCAGGCATCGCGGGCGGAGCTGACATCATTCTCCTGCCGGAGATCCCGTATGATATTGATGTGGTGGTAAATGCGATCCGCAGCCGTACTAAAAATGGCAAGAATTTCACGATTCTGGCGGTCGCAGAGGGCGCGATTTCCAAGGAAAATGCAGCCCTGACCAAGAAAGAATTAAAAGAAAAGAAGAAAAATGGACCGGTTTATCCGTCGGTCGCTTACGAGCTGGGCGCCCAGATTTCCGAGCGGGCGGGGCAGGAGATCCGTGTGACGGTTCCGGGGCATATGCAGCGCGGAGGCGAGCCATGCCCGTATGACCGCGTGATTGCGACGCGCCTCGGCGCGGAGGCAGCAGAGATGATCCGCCGCAAGGAATACGGCTATATGGTCGCTTTAAACAACAATAAGATTGAAAAAATTCCGCTCGCGGACATTGCCGGTAAATTAAAGATGGTCGATCCGAAGAGCGATATTATCCGGGAAGCTAAGGATGTAGGCATCAGCTTCGGCGACGAATAGTAAGGAAGTAGTAGTTTATGTCATATACAGCACTGTACAGAAAATGGCGTCCGACGTCCTTTGAAGAGGTCCGGGGTCAGGACCATATCGTAAAGACCCTGAAAAATCAGATCAACTCCGGGCGGATCGGGCACGCGTACCTCTTCTGCGGGACGCGCGGAACCGGTAAGACGAGTATTGCCAAGATCTTTGCACGGGCAGTCAACTGTGAACATCCGGTGGACGGCAGCCCCTGCGGCGAGTGCAGTATGTGCCGCCAGATTGCGGAAGGAGCTTCCCTCAATGTGGTGGAGATCGATGCGGCATCCAACAATGGTGTGGAAAATATCCGCGATATCCGGGAGCAGGTGCAGTACCCGCCGACGGATGGGCGCTACCGCGTCTACATCATTGACGAGGTTCATATGCTTTCGATCGGCGCGTTCAATGCGCTCTTAAAGACGCTGGAAGAACCGCCGTCCTACGTTATATTTATCCTGGCGACGACGGAGGTCCACAAGATCCCGATCACGATCCTGTCCCGGTGCCAGAGATATGATTTCAAGCGGATCTCGATCGATACCATTGCGGGACGGCTGGCGGAGCTGACGCAGGCGGAGCAGATCGATGTAGATGACCGGGCACTTAGGTATGTGGCACGTGCGGCGGATGGCTCGATGCGAGATGCGTTAAGCCTTCTCGATCAGTGCGTGGCGTTCCATTTCGGGGAAAAGCTGACGTATGACAATGTGCTCGAGGTGTTGGGCGCGGTCGATAACCGCGTGTTCAGCAAGCTGTTTCAGGCGGTGCTTGCAAGTGATACGAAGGCGTGCATCCGTGAGATTGAGGAAATGATCATCCAGGGGCGCGATCTTTCACAGCTCGTCAACGATTTCGTCTGGTATATGCGAAATCTCCTGATTGCCAAGACGACCGACGAACCGGGCGATATGCTCGATATGTCGGAGGAAAATCTGGCAGTTTTAAAGGAAGAGGCGGCAGGTGTTGATACGGAAACGCTGATGCGTTACATCCGTATTTTCTCGGAACTTTCCGGGCAGCTGCGCTACGCGTCGCAGAAGCGGATTCTGGTGGAGATTGCCTTTATCAAGCTGACGACGCCGTCGATGGAACAGAATCTTGATTCCATTTTACAGCGGATTACGCTATTAGAGCAGAAAATGCAGGAAATGCCGGACAATCTACAGAAACTGGCGTCCCTTGCACCGGCAGCGGGGCAGGCGGCATCCTCCAAAACGGCTGTGGTGGAAACGCCGCCTGAGCCGAAGACGGTATCCCTTCCACCGGCACAGTACGAAGATCTGATGCTGATGCGGAAAGAATGGGGACGGATTGCGTCCCTGAGCCAGCTTGTGGGTTCGATTAGACTCAGTCTTCCCAAGACAAGTGTAGAACCGGCGGGCGAAGGCTGCCTTTGCATTGTGTGTACAGATGAAAATACGTTTGGAATTATCAATCGGGAGCCTGAGCTTAAGCATTTGCAGGAAGTAGTGCAAGAAAAATACAAAAAGACTCTGCAATTTAAAGTCCGTTTAGAATCATCTGCTGTGCCGCAAAGAACGGTTTATGTCAGTGATGAGGATTTAAAGAACGCAATCCATACCGATGTGATTGTCGAAGAGGATGATTCCGTGTAGTGGAGCTTGCCAAAGATGAGTCTTGTTTTGTAATGCAAGAAGCTGTGATTAAATGCAGATAAATGATATTAGTGGGTTTATATGATATATAGAACCGGCTGCAATCGGCAGTCAGTCTGAATATAAATAAAAAGAAGTGAAAGAGAGGAATGACACCATGGCAAAACGTGGCGGTTTCCCAGGCGGTATGCCGGGCAATATGAACAATTTAATGAAGCAGGCGCAGAGAATGCAGCGCCAGATGGAAGAGAAGCAGAAAGAGCTGGAGGAGAAGCAGTACAGCGCATCCGCAGGCGGCGGCGCTGTAACCGTGACCGTATCTGGTAAAAAAGAGGTTCTTTCCGTGAAACTGTCTGAGGAAGTAGTGGATCCGGATGATATCGAGATGTTAGAGGATCTGATCGTGGCGGCGACCAACGAGGCATTCCGTCAGGCGGAAGAGGACAGCAGCCAGATGATGTCCCAGTTGACCGGTGGCCTTGGCGGTCTGGGAGGCGGATTCCCGTTTTAAGCGATGGATTATTACAGCAGCCAGATTAGCAAGCTAATCGAAGAATTGTCAAAACTTCCCGGAATCGGAAGTAAATCGGCGCAGCGTCTTGCATTTCATATCATCAATATGCCGGAAGAACAGGTCAGGCACTTGTCCGGCGCGATTCTGGAAGCCAAGCAGAATGTGCGTTACTGCAAGGAGTGCTGCACATTGACTGATAAGGAACTGTGCCCGATCTGCAGCAGCGACCGGCGTGATCATGAGACGATCATGGTGGTGGAAAATACGCGCGATCTGGCGGCATATGAGAAGACAGGAAAATACAACGGGGTCTATCATGTGCTGCATGGGGCGATCTCCCCGATGCTGGGGATCGGACCGGGCGACATCCGGCTCAAGGAGCTGATGACTCGCCTGCAGAAAGAGGAGGTTCGTGAGGTCATTATCGCAACCAACTCAAGCCTGGAGGGCGAGACGACCGCGATGTATTTGAGCAAGCTGATTAAGCCGACAGGGATCCGGGTGACGCGAATCGCCAGCGGCGTTCCGGTCGGGGGCGACTTGGAATATATTGATGAGGTAACGCTTCTGCGCGCGCTGGATGGGCGTACAGAGCTGTAGCCGGTGAGTAAATAAAACGTTACCGGGCACGTATGCGTGAACAGTAACAATAAAACTTCTGCCGCGGCAGGAAGTTAGGAGATGCATAAGATGGATAAATACGAGTTTAACATCAAGGTAGAGCAGATTAAGAAACTGGTCAACAAGGGAGATTTCGAGACGGCGATGAAGATCGCCGATACCATCGACTGGCGTCGTGTACGCAGCACCAGCCTGCTTACGATGATTTCCCAGATTTATGAGAAAAATGCAGAGTATCAGGATGCCAAGGATATTTTATTGCTGGCATATGAGAGAGCGCCGCTTGGAAAGGGGCTTTTATATAAGCTGACTGACCTTGCATTGCGTGAAAATAATATTCAGGAGGCAGAGGCATATTACCGGGAGTTTTGTGAGCTGTCCGGCGATGACCCGCGCCAGTACCTGCTTCGTTTCCTGATTCTGGAGGCGAAGGATGCGCCGTTAGAGCAGCAGATCAATTCTCTGGAGAGATATTGTCAGGAAGAGCTGGATGAGAAATGGCTGTACCACCTGGCAGAGCTTTATCATCAGGCGAACCAGGCGGACGACTGTGTGCGGATCTGCGACAAGATCATGCTGATGTTCGGTCTTGGCAAATATGTGGACAAGGCAATGGAACTGAAACTTCAGTATGCGCCGCTGACGAAATATCAGATGGATCTGGTAGAAAACCGCGAGAAGTACGAAGAGAAGCTGCGTGCGGTGGAAGAAGAGTACAAGAACGGTACATACCGCAAGCCGGAGCCGGAAGGAGAGTATCTGGATACGGATGAGCCGGAGGCAGAGCTGGACGACGAACCGGAGAATGAGCCGGAGGGACAGCCAGAGCAGGCAGAGCCAGAAGAGAAGGCTGGAAAACCGAAAGCTGAGACAAAACCGGCGGACGAGAAAGTAGAAAAGGCTGCGCTGGACGAGGATGTAGTAGCAAGCCTTCATGAAGCACAGGCGGAAGAAGCGCTGGCAAAAGAAGTGTCCAAGATCAAGCCTTACGATGAGGAAGAGGGCGCATCCGAAGGGGAGACACGTGTTTTCAGGAATCTCCGCGACCTGGAACCGGCAGAGGCAGAGGAAAAGAGCGAGGAAGCTCCGATTCATGAATTTGAAGAGGAAGAGGAAACTATAGTGGAAGACTGGGATTTCGAACCGGAAGAGGAAGAAGAGGAGATCAAGGAATCGAATCATCTGATGATCGAGGCGGAAGATCCGGCAGCCGGTCTTGCGATGGCACTTGATTCCCTGAAAAAGATTCACCGCGAGCTGGGGACCAAGCATCCGGTTGCCAAGATCAGCGGCGCAAACCTTTCTCATCGCGGCATCGCATCGGTGGCGGAGCGCCTGGCAGGCAAGGATCTGGTGGTCGAGCATGCAGCCGATCTGGACGATTTGACGGTGGAAGAGCTGGAAGAATTGATGACACAGGATGAAACCGGCATGGTCGTTGTTCTGATTGATACGCAGGCACGTTTAGAGCAGATGCACCGCGCATATCCGGCATTAGCAGAGCGTTTCCAGTATATCGGCTGTGAAAACCAGAAAGACGATGCAGCGAAGCTGGCACAGGCGCGCGAGGAAGAGCTGAAACGCCAGCAGGCGCAGCAGGAAGCAGAAGCAGCCAGAAAACGCCAGGCAGAGCGTGAGGCGGAGATCCGCCGTCAGGCAGAAAAAGAGGCAGAGGAAAAACGCAGACAGCAGGAAGCAGCAGCCCGCCGTGAGGAAGAAGAGCGCGCCAAGGCAGAAGCACAGGCACTGGCAGCCAAAGAGGCAGAAGAAGCGCGTAAAGCGGAGGAAGATCGCCGTCTGGCAGAGCGGCAGAGAGAAGAACTGCGCCGTCAGGAAGAGGCAAGACGCGATGACGAGCCGGAGTATGAAGACGAAGAAGATCGCTACGAGAAGGACGAGTATGAGCCGGAGGATGATTATGCGCGTGGCGGCTATCGTGATGATTATAAGGACGATTACAAAGACAGCTATAAAGACGAACGCGAGGACGACGAGTATTCCAATTATCCAGAGGATGAGCCGGAAGAGAAACCGTCCAAAAAGTCTGGCGATATGGATGTTGAGGAGTTTGTTCAGTATGCCTGCAAATATGCATCGGAGATCGACTGCAGTATTTCGGGAAAGAGCATGCTGGCTCTGTACGAGCGCGCTGAGATGATGGAGGAGGATGGAGAACCGCTTACCAAGACAAGTGCCGAAGATTTGATCGAGGAAGCTGCAGATAAGGCGGAGAAGAAATCCTTCAGCGGACTGTTCTCATCGAAATATGATAAGGATGGACTTCTGATTCTGAAAGAGAAACATTTCTTTGATTAATTAAAACAATTCGAGAAATTTTAAAATTAAAACTAATTAGTAAAAGAGAGCGCTGCGGGGGAATGCTTCCCGGCAGCGTTTTCTGGTAGTGGACAGTAAAAAGAGATACGGGAGAGAAAGATGGGAACACGGTTAATAGCCCTCGATTTAGATGGGACACTGTTAAATGAAAAAATGCACGTGTCGGAAAAAACAAGACAGGTGATGGAACTGTGCGCGCAGCGGGAAATTGAGATTGTCCCGGCGACCGGGCGCGCGCTCCCGGCAGTGCCAGAGGAGGTTTTGAGCCTGCCGGGCGTCCACTATGGCATATTTACAAATGGGGCGGTCGTCCGGGATTTCGGGAAAAATACCTGGGTGTCGGAAAGCTGCCTGAGCTGGGAAGAGACGATCCGGGTGATTGAGGTGCTGCGCCGGCATCCGGTTATTTACGATATGTATGTATCGGAGGGCGGCGTCAGCGAGACGCGATTGCTGGCACAGCTGGAAGAATACGGGATACCGGAACGTGAATGCGCCTATATCCGGGCGACGCGCCGGGCAGTTACTGACATGGTGGAGTATCTGCGGGAGAAAAAATGCCCGGTGCAGAAGATGAATTTAAATTTTAAGGACCGGGAGAGCAAGCAGGCAGTCCGGGCAAAGCTGGAAGCGATGCCGGAGGTTCTGGTGACCTCCTCGCTTCCGTGGAATCTGGAACTCAACGCGGCGGGCATCACAAAGGGGAGCGGGCTGCGGAATCTCTGTCAGTATCTGGGAATTGAAGCGGAGGAGACGATGGCATTTGGAGACGGCGAAAACGACTGGCCCATGCTGGAGGCAGCAGGAATCGGCGTGGCGATGGAAAATGGCGCCCCATTTTTAAAGGAACGCGCAGACCGGATTGCCGCTTCGAACCGGGAAGAGGGCGTAGCGGAGGCGATCAGACAATGGGTGCTTATATAAAAGAAAACTGGCTGTTCGTGGTGGTGGCAGTCTATCTGGTTTCCATGGTACTGTACGGGCATTACCGCGGATTTGTCCGCCTGGCAGTCTCGGCCGTTTCCCTGGTGCTGTCGTTGGGGGTGGTTCATTTTGGTGCGCCGTCTGTCGCGAATCTGCTTCGCAGCAATGAGGTGGTCTATCAGGCGGTGGAGGACAGCGTGACGAAATTTATCCAAAAGGACGATGAGGCGGAAAATGAGGCAGCTGACGCGGCGCCGCCATCCGTACAGCGCAGTATTATTGAAGAAATGGAGCTTCCGGAACAGTTAAAGGATGCGCTTCTGGAGAATAATAACAGCGAAGTTTACGAGGCGCTGGGTGTAAGCAGCTTTACCCACTACGTCAGCCGTTATCTGGCAAACAGCCTGATCAATATTATAAGTTTTTTTCTGCTGTTTGCAGCCGTGTTCGGCGGACTGCGTGTTCTGTCCGTATCGCTCAATGTGGTCTCCCGGCTGCCGATCATATCGGGGCTGAACCGTCTGGCAGGTGCCGTGCTGGGGGGCGCGGAAGGGATCTTTTTCGTCTGGATTGCAGCACTGCTTATTACACTGTTCTCGGCAACGGCGATTGGTGAACTTTTCCTGAACCAGATAGAAAGCAATATCTGGCTGACCTGGCTGTATGACCACAATATGCTTGGAAGCATCCTGATGGGTGTTGTGAAACGGATTATTTAAAAGCGTATAGAGAAAAACTGTGATATTGAAAAACGGCACACCGCATTCTCGCTACTTAGTGATGAGTTAGGTGTGCCAAATTTTTTATTTCAGTCGAGAAGACACCCACCTCTTTAGGTGGCGAGTAATAGCAAATTTGTCTCAGTGGGAGTCCATTCTCCGACTGAGATAAACGCTCCGCGAGGATGCGCAGTGATTCTGTAGAGAATATGTCAGCTTCGCTGACCAGAATCACGCGCCAAATCTCACGGACGTTCGACTTGAATTAGAAATAGAAAGAGAAGGAATCATGGCGTATCAATACGCGGATATTATTATAGATATATCCCATGAGAAGGTGGATCGCCCGTTTCAGTACCGGATTCCGGCGCAGCTGGCGGAGGAGATTACGGCGGGAACGTGCGTGACGGTACCGTTTGGAAAGGGTAATTCACTTCGGACTGGATATGTGGTGGGAATGGGAAATACGGCGGAGTATGACCCATCCCGCATCAAGGAGATAGCTGGGATCGCACCGGGCAGTATGTCGGTGCAATCTCAGCTTATCCGTCTGGCGTGGTGGATGCGGGAACGTTATGGCGCGACGATGAACCAGACGCTCAAAACCGTACTTCCCGTCAAGGAAAAGATAAAACCGCGCGAGAAAAAGACGCTGCATTGTCTTTTAAAACAGGAAGAGCTGGAAGCGGCAATCCTGGCGGCACAGAAGCGGCATTATAAGGCGCGGGTGCGGCTCCTTGAGGCATTCCGGGACAATCTGGATATTCCGATGGAATTTGCCCGACGGGAGCTTGACCTGACCCTGGCGACGATCCGCCCGATGGAGGAACAGGGACAGCTTTCAGTGAAAGTTTCCCGTGAGGAACGCGGGTTAAACCATGCAAAACTGCCGCGTCCAGCCGGACAGACCGTGCATCTCAATGAAGAGCAGCAGGCGGCGGTTGACCGTTTCTGTGAGGATTATGAGATGGGGAAACGTGAAACGTATCTGATTCACGGCGTTACGGGAAGTGGAAAGACCGAAGTCTACATGGAGCTGATGGCGCGTGTCCTGCGGGATGGAAAGCAGGTGATTCTGCTGATCCCGGAAATTTCGCTGACATATCAGACGGTGATGCGGTTTTACCGGCGATTTGGCGATCAGATCGCGATTCTGAATTCCCGTCTCTCTGCGGGAGAACGCTATGATCAGTGGGAACGGGCGGCGCGGGGCGAGGTTTCCGTGATGATCGGACCGCGGTCGGCGCTGTTTGCCCCATTTTCCAATCTGGGACTGATTCTGATCGACGAGGAACATGAGGGCGCCTATAAGAGCGAGACGATGCCGCGCTATCATGCAAGGGAAGTAGCGGCGGAGCGCGCCCGGCTTTCCGGGGCTTCGCTGGTCTTGGGCTCAGCGACTCCTTCTCTGGAATCGTATCTGCGGGCTCAGAATGGCGAATATGTGCTTCTGCCCCTGCATCACCGGGCAGTGGCGGGAAGTATCCTGCCGAAGGTACAGATCGCTGATATGCGTGCGGAGATGCAGGCAGGCAATAAATCGGTGTTCAGCCGGTCATTGGATGCAATGTTGACAGAGAGACTCGCACGTGGCGAGCAGGCGATGCTTTTTATGAACCGGCGCGGCTATTCCAATTTTGTTTCCTGTCGTTCCTGCGGAAAGGCAGTGACTTGTCCGCATTGTGATGTTTCCCTGACACTACACGGGAAGAACCGTCTGGTCTGTCATTACTGCGGCTATACGATTCCGCTGATGAAGCAGTGTCCGTCCTGCGGATCACCGTATATTGCCGGGTTTGGGGCCGGAACGCAGAAGATGGAAGAATTTACGAAAATTCGGTTTCCGGATGCGAGGATCCTGCGGATGGACGCGGATACAACGGCAAAAAAAGGCGGACATGAAGCGATTCTGGAGGCATTTGCAAATCGTGAGGCAGATATCCTGATCGGCACGCAGATGATTGTAAAAGGGCATGATTTTCCGGGAGTGACGCTGGTCGGAATCCTGGCGGCGGATCTTTCCTTAAATACGCCGGATTACCGCAGCGCGGAGCGGACGTTCCAGCTTCTGACGCAGGCGGCTGGCAGAGCGGGACGCGCCGGGAAGCCCGGCGATGTGGTCATCCAGACGTACCGGCCGGAACACTATGCCGTGCAGGCGGCAGCGGCGCAGAATTATGAGCTGTTTTACAGCCATGAGATCAATTACCGGAGGCTGCTTCGTTATCCACCAGTCTGCCAGATGGCTGCGGTTTATTTTGCCTGCGGCGATGAGGTGGTGCTGGATAAATGTGCGGAAATGGCGGCGCGGCGGCTGCGCGAAAGTGCCGAGTGTATCGGTCCGGTTCCGGCACCAGTATACAAAGTTAATGACATCTACAGAAAAATTTTATATATAAAGTGTGAAAAATGTGCTATACTGGATCAAATCAGGGGTCAGATTGAAACCCTGGCTGCCGCAGATACAAAATGGCAGGCGGTCCAGATTCAATACGATATATCATAGAGAGGAAGAGTGTATAAAATGGCAATCCGGTCAATTAGAACTATTGGCGATGAGGTACTGAAAAAAGAGTGTAAGGCAGTGACGGAGGTAACCGATCACACACTTGAACTGATAGAGGATATGTTTGACACGATGTATTCAGCCGGCGGCGTAGGTCTGGCAGCACCGCAGGTCGGTATCCGCAAACAGATCGTAGTAATCGACGTGGAGGACGGCAACCAGTATGTCCTGATCAATCCGGTCATCGAGGAAATGTCCGGCAGCCAGACTGGTCAGGAAGGCTGTTTAAGCGTTCCGGGCAAGGCTGGTATGGTAACCCGTCCGAGCCACGTAAAGGTACGCGCGCTGAACGAAAAAATGGAAGAGTTTGTCCTGGAAGCAGATGATTTCCTGGCACGTGCGATCTGCCATGAGTGCGATCATCTGCACGGACATCTGTATGTGGAGTTGGTAGAAGGTCCGTTAGAGGATGTAACGGCAGAGGAAGAATAAAGCACATTGGCAGAATGAGAGAAAAACAAGAGTGGGGTGACAGGCAGATATGAAGATCGTATTTATGGGAACACCGGATTTTGCGGTTCCGACACTGGAAGCGCTCTATCAGAGCCGGCATGAAGTAGCGGCGGTGGTGACACAGCCAGATAAGCCGAAGGGACGCGGCAAGGCGATGGCAATGCCGCCTGTCAAGGAAAAAGCGCTGGAATATGGAATCCCGGTGTATCAGCCGGTGCGCGTCCGCAAGGATGAGGCATTTTTTGAGGAATTGACGAAGATTCAGCCGGACGTGATCGTCGTGATTGCATTTGGCCAGATTCTGCCGGAGCGGATTCTGAACCTGCCGAAATACGGCTGTATCAACATCCATGCGTCGCTTCTGCCAAAATACCGTGGGGCAGCCCCGATCCAGTGGGCGGTCATCAATGGCGATGAGGTCAGCGGTGTGACGACGATGCAGATGGATGTCGGTCTGGACACCGGAGATATCCTGGATACCGTGGAAGTACGCCTGGATCCGAAAGAGACAGGCGGCAGCCTGTTTGACCGCTTGAGCCTTGCGGGAGGAAAGCTGATTCTCTCCACACTTGAGAAAGCGGAGGCAGGAATCCTGCATCCGGTTAAACAAGATGAGGCAGAGGCAACCCATGTGACAATGCTCGATAAGTCGATGGGGCAGATCGACTGGTCGATGGATGCGGCAGTGATTGAGCGCCTGATCCGCGGCTTAAATCCATGGCCGAGCGCTTATACAAAATTTGAAGGAAAAACCCTGAAAATCTGGTCGGCGGATGTCGAGGAAGATGCGGCGGGAAGACCGTCACCGGAGACATTCGGACAGGTGGTACGTGTCGGTAAAGATGCATTCTCTGTCCAGACCGGCAAAGGGCTTCTCACGATCCGGGAACTTCAGCTGGAAGGCAAGAAGCGGATGGATACGGCGGCATTTTTACGCGGATATCCGGTGGAAACGGGAGTAAAGCTCGGATAAAATGAATGCTTCAGCAGGAACTGAACTGCTACAGGCAGCCAGGCGTTTGAAAGGAGTTGGAGTGATATGTACGGATACGGATATTACAGTATGTTTGATCCGACGATGATTCTGGTATTAATTGGTGTATTTCTGTCATTAGGGGCATCTGCGAAGGTAAAAAGCACCTACGCGCGGTTTTCAAGAGTCCGGAGCATGACCGGCATGACGGGAGCCGAGGCGGCGAGACAGCTTTTAAATTCACAGGGCATCTATGATGTCCAGATCCGCCAGGTGGCAGGCAGTCTGACCGACCACTATGATCCGCGGACCAAGACTGTGAATTTATCTGAGAGTGTATATGGTTCTACTTCGGTCGCGGCGATCGGTGTTGCGGCGCATGAGTGCGGACATGCGATGCAGGATGCATCTGAGTATGTTCCGCTGCGCCTGCGCGGTTCAATGGTGCCGGTGGTCAACATCGGCGCACAGCTTTCCTGGCCTATGATCCTGATTGGTGTCCTGATCGGCGGCATGGGATCTCCGATCGTTTCACTTGGAATTCTTTTATTTTCCTTGTCGGTGCTGTTCCAGCTGGTGACGCTTCCGGTTGAGTTCAATGCATCCGCGCGTGCGGTACGTCTGCTTGATTCAACAGGGATTCTTCGCGGGGAAGAAGTTGGATATACCAAACAGGTGCTTGGTGCGGCGGCACTGACGTATGTGGCAGCGGCGGCTGGTTCGATTTTACAGCTTCTGCGTCTGATTATATTATTTGGAGGACGACGCGATGACTGATGGAACTGCGCTGCGTGAAATAGCGGTCGAAATTTTGACCGAGATTCTGGAAAAGGGACAGTATACACATCTGGCCCTTTTTCAGGCTCTTTCTAAATATCAGTATCTGGAAAAATCAGACCGCTCGTTTTTAAAACGGATTGTGGACGGGACGGTGGAGTATAAAATCCAGATTGATTATATTATCAACGCATATTCCAAAACAAAAGTTCATAAGATGAAACCGTTTATCCGCACACTTCTGCGGATGAGCGTGTACCAGATTTATTATATGGACCGTGTACCGGATTCGGCGGCGTGCAATGAGGCGGTGCGCCTTGCGAAAAAACGCGGATTTTCCGGACTTTCCGGCTTTGTAAATGGTGTGCTGCGTTCTGTGGCGCGTGGAAAAGGCAAATTGACCTTCCCGGATGATTCAGTGCGGTATTCAATGCCGGACTGGATTTTATCTCTCTGGAAGGAAAACTATGGGGCAGAGACGACGCACAGGATGGCACAGGCTGGTCTGGAGAAACGTCCGTTTATGGTGCGGTTTGCCGAGAGCCGTGCAGGGAAAGAAGAGATTCTTGCCTCCCTGTCTGCCCAGGGCGTGACGGCAGAGGAGACAGCGGCGGGAAGCGGTGTTTACCGTCTGACGGGAGTGGACTATCCAGAGAGTCTGGATGCGTTCCGCGAAGGACTAATCCGGATTCAGGATTTGAGTTCGTCGCTGGCTGGTGATGCGGCGGGGATTAAAGAGGGTGATTTTGTACTCGATGTCTGTGGGGCACCGGGTGGAAAAGGGCTTCATGCGGCGGATCTGCTGCACGGAACTGGACAGGTTGAGATCCGGGATGTGAGTGATTACAAGGTATCTTTGATCAAGGAGAATATTGCCCGCAGCGGCTGTACAAACGTCTCTGCCTGCGTCTGGAATGCGTGTGAATTCGATGCTTCGATGGAGCAGAAAGCGGATGTGGTCATTGCCGATCTGCCGTGTTCAGGACTTGGCATTATCGGACGCAAGCCGGATATCAAATACAACGCTTCAATGGACGGAATCCGGGACCTGGCTGCATTGCAGCGGCAGATGCTGTCGGTGGTCTGGCAGTACGTGAAGCCGGGTGGAGTGCTGGTTTACAGCACCTGTACGGTCAACCGTCTGGAAAATGATGAAAACCGGGCAAGGTTTTTAAACGAATATCCATTTGAGCCGGTTGATATCAGTGGTCGTCTGGGGATTGATTTTCAGGATGACAGCCTGAAAGAGGGATACATCCAGTTCTATCCGGGCGTTCATCCGTGTGATGGATTTTTCATCTCTGTGATGAAAAGAAAAGGATAACTGGACGGAACAGTGTATGAATACAGGAAAGACTCCGAGAGTGCATATAGGAGAGAGGGAGGCAGTCCGATATGGAAAAGCAGGATATAAAATCAATGACGCAGGAGGAACTGCGTGCCTTTTTGGTGAGTCTGGGCGAAAAACCATTCCGGACCGCCCAGATCTATCAGTGGATGCATGAAAAACTGGCATCTTCCTTTGACGATATGACAAACCTTTCCAAGGTACTCCGGCAGAAGCTGCAGGACGCGTGCGAGTATGTATCACTGGAAAAGGTACGGGTGCAGATTTCGCAGATCGATGGAACCCGCAAGTACTTGTTCCGCCTCGCGGACGGCAATGTCATCGAGAGTGTCCTGATGCGTTATAAGCATGGAAATTCCGTTTGTATTTCCTCGCAGGTGGGGTGTCGGATGGGCTGCCGTTTCTGTGCTTCGACCCTGGACGGCCTGGAACGGAACCTGCGCCCGTCGGAGATGCTGGACCAGATTTATCAGATTCAGCGCGATACAGGCGAACGCGTTTCCAACGTGGTTGTGATGGGATCGGGTGAACCGCTGGACAATTACGATAACCTGATCCGCTTTATCCATCTTTTGACGGAGGAAGGCGGACTGCATATCAGTCAGCGGAATGTGACGGTTTCCACCTGTGGGCTGGTTCCGAAGATCCGGGAGCTGGCAGATCAGGGACTGACCATCACGCTGGCACTTTCTCTGCATGCGCCGAATGACGAGGTGCGGAAGAGCCTGATGCCGATCGCGCGTACATATGCGTTAAAGGATGTATTGGCGGCCTGTCATTACTATTTTGAAAAAACGGGACGCCGCATGACGTTTGAGTACAGCCTGGTGCAGGGAGTCAACGACAATCTGGACGAGGCGCGCGAGCTGGCGGCGCTGATTCAGGATCAGCACGGGCATGTGAATCTGATTCCGGTCAATCCGATCAAGGAGCGCTCTTATGTACAGTCGGGACGGAAAGCGATCGAAGCATTTAAGGGATGTCTGGAATCTAAGGGAATCAATGTGACAATCCGGCGCGAGATGGGGCGCGACATAGACGGTGCCTGCGGACAGCTCCGGAAGAGCTATATGGATAAAGAGCAGGAGAAAGAAGGTGCGGCGGTCAAATGAAAGCATACGCACTGACGGATATTGGAAAAACGCGTAAGGTCAATCAGGACGCCCAGTTTGCCAGCACGGAGCCGGTGGGAGAACTCTCCAACCTGTTTGTCGTGGCGGACGGAATGGGCGGTCATCAGGCGGGAGATTTCGCTTCGCGCTATCTGATCGAGCATATGCCGGAATATATCAAAGAGAGTGGTGAGAATGAGCCGGTCGCGGCGCTTCGAAAGGGGATCGAGGCAGTCAATCAGGAACTTTATTCCCTTTCCTGTGAGCGCGAGGAGCTTGCCGGCATGGGAACAACGCTGGTAGCGGCTTCAATTCAGGGAAATACACTCTACGTAGCAAACGTGGGGGACAGCCGTCTCTACCGGATTGAGCGCTCCGGCATTCATCAGATTACCCGGGATCATTCCTACGTGGAGGCGATGGTCTCGCTGGGACAGATGAGCCGCGGCAGCCGAGAATATGAGACGAAGAAAAATATCATTACCCGCGCAGTTGGGATCGGTGGGCATGTGGAGCCGGATTTCTTTGAGGTTTCATTGAACCCGGGCGATTACGTACTGCTGTGTTCGGACGGGTTAACCAATATGGTGGATAATTCAGCAATTTACCGGATGGTGCTTCTGCCGGGAACCCTGGACACCAAGGCAAGGGCGCTCACGGCGCTCGCAAACCAGAACGGCGGGAAAGATAATATCGCGGTCATATTGATTGACCCGCAGATCAAGGAGGTGAGAGAATCATGATGCTGAAACCGGGAACCTATCTGCAGGATCGCTATGAGATCCTCTCACTGATTGGTACGGGCGGCATGTCAGAGGTGTATCAGGCAAAATGCCACACTCTGAACCGTCTGGTGGCGATCAAGGTTTTAAAGGATGAGTACAGCCAGGATGCGAATTTCGTCAGCAAATTCAAGATGGAGGCGCAGGCGGCGGCAGGGCTTTCCCATCCAAATATTGTGAGTGTTTATGACGTTGTGGATGAGGGCGGTCTTCATTATATCGTCATGGAACTCATCGAGGGAATCACGCTGAAAAGCTACATTCTCAAGAAAGGTCATCTGGGCGTTAAAGAAACGATTGGAATTGCCATTCAGGTAGCGCAGGGGCTGGCAGCGGCACATGACCAGCATATTGTGCACCGGGACATCAAACCGCAGAATATGATTATCTCGCGTGACGGCAAGGTGAAGGTGGCGGATTTCGGTATCGCCAGAGCTGTATCGTCCCAGACGATCGGGGTCAATGCGGTCGGTTCCGTGCATTATATCTCGCCGGAGCAGGCAAAAGGAAATTATAGCGACGGACGAAGCGATCTGTATTCACTGGGAATCACGATGTATGAGATGCTAACAGGAAAACTTCCGTTTGACGGGGATACCCCGGTTTCAGTGGCACTGGCACATCTGGAAGAACCGGTGCAGCCGCCGAGCCGCATCAACCCGGAGGTGTCGGCAAGCCTGGACCGCATTATTTTAAAATGTACCCAGAAAAAGCCGGAACGCCGTTACCAGAATGCGTATGAGCTGATCGCGGATCTGCGCCATGCGCTGGTGGATCCAAACGATGATTTTCTGAAAAAAGAACCGGAATTTGATGAAAATTCCCCGACAGTCGTGCGCGGGGCAGAGGAACTGAACCGCCAGATGGAGGCACAGAGAAATCGAAATCTGGAACAAACGATGGAACATCCGGCAGTGAGCGAAAAGACCGGACCGGTTCCGACAGAAAATGAACGTGGTGAGGTAGTCTGGAAAGAGCCGGAACAGCCGGAGAAAGAGATAGAAGGTTGGCAGGAAGAAGAGACGGATGTCTATGAGGAAGAAACCTCAAGGCGCCCAGACCGTAGACGGAAGGGACGCCGTATAGAAGAAGACAGCGAGGATGTCAATCCGCAGATGGAGCGCCTGCTTACGATGATTGGAATCGGTGCAGCCGTATTGATTGTGGTGGTTGTGATTGTCATTGCTGCGAAGTTGACAGGCATCTTTAATCTGGGATCTGGTAGTCAGAAGCATCCGAAGACGACCGTTGAAGCTTCTTCGGAGGCGTCTGAGAGCGAGAGTCTGGAATCAACGGAGTGCAGGGTTCCGCCACTGGACGGCATGACGGAGGATGAGGCGAAGACAGCATTGGAAAAGCAGTCGTTGAAAATCCGTTATGAATATGCAAAGTCGGAAACCTCTGAAAAAGGGAAGGTCATCGGTCAGAGTATTGCCAGCGGCACGGTTGTCTCGAAACAGACGGAAGTTATCGTCACGATCGGAGAAGGCAATGAGGCAATAGATTTGACGAAACTTGGACTGGAAGAGATGTCCGGCGAGGATGCGGAGACGCTTCTGGCAGAAGAAAATAAACTGACCGTAGTAGTGCAGAAAGAGAGCAGCGATACGGTTGCCTCCGGTATAGTGATCCGATACAGTCCGTCCAGCGTGGATCCGGGCGGCACGGTGACGCTGTATGTCAGCACAGGTCCGAACGTACCGACGGTACCGATGCCGAGGATTACAGGGCTTTCAGAGGAAAATGCAAAAGTTGTTCTGGAAGCGGTCGGATTAGGGCTTGGCGAGCGCAAGGAAGCGAAGAGTTCGGAAGTGGCAAAGGGCAAGATCATCAGTCAGGATGTCCTGGAGAAAACAGATACACCGGAGGGAAGTGCCATTGGCTATACAGTCAGTCTGGGAAAAGGGACCCGCTATGTGGCGGCGATCAACGATGAATTCCAGATGAGTGAACTGTTTGGACCAAGTTCCGGAGATACGCATATCCGCGTCAGTATTGTGATGAAGCAGACGATTGCCGGCAATACTGTGACTAAGACGGTCATGGAACCGAGGGAGATCGGCGGCAATATCACACTTCCGATTCATTATAATATCGAGGGAGCGGACGGTGTGCAGACAGGCGAGCTGCAGATCCTCGATCTGACGAACGATCGGGTTCTAAAAACGTATCAGCTTGAATTTGTGGAAGTTTCAGATAATTAATAAGAGGTAGTTGTAAGGTACAGGTATGCAGGGAAAGATAATTAAAGGGATCGGCGGTTTCTATTATGTACACGACGGTATTGGAAAGGTATATGAATGCCGTGCAAAGGGAATTTTCCGAAATCGCGGCATCAAGCCGCTGGTAGGCGATGACGTGGAGATCAGTGTTCTCGATGAGGAGAAGGCGACAGGCAATCTCGACGAGATCCTTCCTCGTAAAAACCGTCTGATCCGCCCGGCGGTTTCAAATGTTGATCAGGCGGTGGTGGTTTTTGCCATCACCGATCCGATGCCAAATTTAAACCTTCTCGACCGCTTCCTCGTCATGATGGAACGGCAGGAAGTTCCGGTCAGCATCTGTTTCAACAAGATCGATCTGGTCGATGCAGCCGAGCAGGAGAAGCTGCGTGCGATCTATGAACCAGCAGGCTATCCGGTGCATTTTATCAGCACCTATGAAAAATCAGGGCTGGAGGAATTTCATCGGTTGATCATCGGGAAAACAACGGTCTTAGCAGGACCTTCGGGTGTTGGAAAATCGTCGATCACGAACTTTATCCAGCCGGAGGCACAGATGGAGACGGGCGGTATCAGTGAGAAGATCCGCCGGGGCAAACATACGACGCGCCATTCAGAACTGTTTTTTGTGGAAGAGGGCACCTATATGATGGATACGCCGGGATTCAGTTCCCTCTATATCGAGGATCTGGAGCCGGAGGCGCTCAAGGACTTTTTCCCGGAATTTGAGGCATATGAGGATGAATGCCGTTTCTTAGGCTGTGTCCACATTGGCGAGCGCGAGTGCGGCGTCAAGACGGCGGTGCAGGAGCAGAAGATCGGGCAGAGCCGGTATGACAATTACCGTTTGATGTATCAGGAATTAAAAGAGAAAAAGAAATACGGCAGAAGCAGCCGTTGACAAGAAATTGGGAGGAAAGAACCATGATTATATTATCACCTTCGATTCTGGGGGCAGATTTTACGAAGCTGGGAGAGCAGGTCGCTGAGGTGGACAAGGCAGGCGCACAGTACATCCATCTGGATGTGATGGATGGCGCGTTTGTGCCGAGTATCTCCTTTGGAATGCCGGTGATTAAGAGCCTGCGCCCGGTGACGGATCGTGTGTTTGACGTACACATGATGGTGGAAGAACCGGGACGTTATGTAGAGGATATCAAAAAAGCGGGGGCGGATCTGATCTGTGTGCATCAGGAAGCCTGTCTTCATCTGGACCGCACGATCGCGCAGATCCGTGAGGCAGGACTGCAAACAGGTGTAGCGTTAAATCCGGCGACCCCGGTCGAGACACTGGATGTTATTTTGCCGGAGGTGGACATGGTTCTTCTGATGACGGTCAACCCGGGATTTGGCGGTCAGAAATTTATTCCATATACGGTAGAAAAAATCAAGAAGCTGCGCGCAATGTGCAGCGAGAGGGGACTTTCCACCCGCATTGAGGTGGACGGAGGAATCACGCCGGACAATGTGCGGACGGTATTAGAGGCAGGAGCCGATGTGATCGTGGCGGGAAGCGCCGTATTTAAGGGAAACCCGGCTGGGAATGTAAAAACATTTTTAAATATTTTTCAGGAATTTGAACAGGGATGATGAAGATGAAGCGTTGTTTGATTGTGACAGGCGGAACGATTGATATTGCGTTTGCGAAAGATTTTCTCTCACAGCGCTCGTATGACTATGTAATTGCGGCAGATGCGGGGCTGGAGGTTCTGCGCCCGCTGCATATTTCTCCGAATGCGGTGGTCGGCGATCTGGACACGGTGGACAAAAAGGTTCTGGAAGAATATCAGAACCAGCCGGACATCGAATTTGAGATCCATAAACCGGAGAAGGATGAGACGGATACGGAGCTGGCGCTTTTGACGGCGGCGCGCCAGGGCTGTGAGGCAGTTGATATCCTGGGGGCGCTGGGCGGCCGTATGGATCACGCCATCGGCAATATCCAGCTGATGTATCAGTTTTTCTGCCAGGGAATGGAAGTGAATATTTATGATGCCCGCAACCGCCTGTATCTTCTGGGCGGGCATAAGGTATTTCACCGGGAAGAGGTGTATGGAAAATACATTTCGTTCCTGCCGATGACCGAGACTGTCGAGGGACTGACGCTGCGGGGATTTAAATACCCGCTCCAGCGGCGGACGATCGGGCTGGGGACGAGTCTCTGCATCAGCAATGAACTCAAACGGGAAGAGGGCATTCTGGAGCTGGAGAGAGGCGTCCTTTTGTGCGTGGAGGCACATGATTAATCCGGATAAAAAAGTGGCAAGTTAAAACTGACCTGCTTAAAATGATAAAAACTGTATGTTTTTCAGGGGACAAGATTGTGCTATGATGAGTCCAATAACAAGGGAGGATGAAACATCATGGCAAACAAATCAAATCAGGCTTACAAGATCGCGATGGTCGGTCTGCTGGCAGCTCTCTCCTATGTCGTATTTACATACGGACAGGTGAAGATCACACTTCCGGGCGGCGATGCAACCTCCATTCATCTGGGAAATGCAGTCTGTGTCATCGGGGCACTCTTAGTCGGCGGCTTTTACGGCGGTTTGGGAGGTGCTATCGGCATGACGATAGGTGACCTTCTCGATCCGGTTTATATTGTATATGCACCGAAGACATTTATCTGCAAACTCTGCATCGGACTGATCGCCGGATTCGTAGCACATCGTCTGGGCAAGATTGACCGGAGCACCGATAAGAACCACATCCTTGGTTTTACGATTGCAGCAGCGGTGGCAGGTCTTTTATTCAACGTCATTGCAGATCCGCTGATCGGATATTATTATAAACTCTGGATCATTGGTAAACCGGCGGCAGAGCTCACACTTGCATGGAATATCGCAGCGACTTCGATCAATGCGGTGACATCTACGATTGCGTCTGTTGTTATATATATGGCAGTTCGTCCGGCACTCCGCAAGGCAGGTTTTCTGGATGCATTGTCTGTAGAAGCGAGAGCATAAGGCAATTTATCTCAGTCGAGAAGAATTAAAATGAAATACATACAGGAGACTGTGATTGGGCAGAATGGGAAAAACATCTGTCCGGGCGCAGTCTCCTTGTTGCGTCATTGGAGTGTACGGCTTATGAAACACAAATGCATAGATACACGCTTGTAGAAACCAGAATCATGCTGCAGGCAGTCGTATCTGCCGCGAGAATATGTTAGATTATAAAGTTGCTTAAAATGATGTTGGGGTCAAAAGACGTTTTGACCCCTCTGATACCAGATTGCTCCGCACTATATGCTCCCGCAATCTTCG
>ERZ832317.1698-NODE-1698-length-27494-cov-17.248952_pt1 | contig 27494 bp, 33 predicted proteins | sample MGYA00519695_ERZ832317 | MGnify/ENA primary metagenome ERZ832317 (study PRJEB31850, sample SAMEA3708726) | human gut metagenome | biome: human gut; feature: human-associated habitat; material: faeces | place: China | collected 2014 ...
GCATTGCGGTTATCGCCGGAATCAAGATGACGGGATCGGCGTGGTGCCTGTGGGCCTTTGCTTTGCCGGTAATGGCAGATTAGGAGGGATAGACATGACAGAGAATGAAGCAATCGAAAGAATCAAAACTGGAATATGTTGTGAAAAAGGTACGGCGAGATATTGCACAGATGCATGTATGTATGGCAAAGAAAAATGCGCCTATAGCGTGGCAATCAAGGCTCTTGAAGAAATCCAGCAGTACCGAGAATTGGAAAAGCGCCTTACGGGTATGTTCGGCGGAGAACTCTCTCTTGAAACTGTGGTGGATGAACTGGAACGACAATTAAAAGAGCCAGACAACCCGCATCCGATAAATGCCAAAATTCTTACATACGAGGATGCGGCAGCTTGGGATGCTTACCATGCGATTGGCACGCCGGAAGAATGCCAGGCGGCGATGGAGAAGCAGATTCCATATAAGCCATCACGTAAAAAATTGGTTTGGGGTATTGGAAAATGCAAATGTGGTGTTGAATTTCTGGACAGAAAAACAGGCTTCTGTGGGAATTGCGGTCAGAAATTAGATTGGGAGGACGAAGAATGAGTGCGATATGGTTCATAGTTCTGTTTTTAGCTTGGGAAAATGGAGTTGAAATTGATGATGCGTCATATTTGATGCTTGCAATTTTTTATGTCGGAGATTGTATTTTAATGCGGACAGGAGGAAGAAATGGGAAGGCTGATTGATGAAGATGATGTAAAGAAGATGATTTCTGATACATTTGAGAAGGAAAAAGATGTTATAAATAGCTTTTGGAAAATGGGTACGTTGATGGATAAGGTCGACGAAATTCAGACCGCCTACGATGTGGATGCGGTTGTGGAGCAGTTGGAAGAAAGAAGCGAAGAATATAATTCTGGTGTACGGTTGCATGGAAAGCCGGAAGAAATGCTTACGGATGAAGCAATCGAGATTGTGAAAGGCGGTGGCGTAGATGCCAATTAAACCAGAAAATCGGAAAAGATATCCGGCAAACTGGAAAGACATACGAAAAGATATCCTTAAACGGGCAGACAATAAATGCGAATTTTGTGGAATTGAGAATTATGCTATCCGCGAAAATGGCTCAAAAGTTGTCCTGACAATAGCGCATTTAGACCATACACCGGAAAATTGCGATTACAGTAATCTCAGAGCGTTATGCCAGAGATGCCACAACAGGTATGATGCAAAGCACAGGGCAGAAACAAGAAGAAAGGCGGTGGAGTAGATGGCAATTAAACCGATTTTATTTAACACCGAGATGGTTCGGGCGATTTTGGACAGGAGAAAGACTTGCACAAGGCGAGTTATCAAACTGCCGGAAAATATGGATGGTATACCGGTTGGGAAAGGCGGAGATAGCAGTAATCCGCTTGGGTTCATGTATCCTGGTTGCATTAAAAGACCGCAGTATCAGCCGGGGGATATCCTGTATGTACGGGAAACATGGAAAAAGGCACCGAACGGATACTATTACTACGAGGATTGGCAAAGAAATGACATTGCCGATGTTACAAAGTGGAAACCATCCATCCACATGCCGAAAGAAGCGGCACGTATCTGGCTTAAGGTTACGGATGTGAGGGTGGAGCGGTTACAGGATATTACTCCAAAAGACGCTGAAAATGAAGGTGTCGGAAATCTTTTTTATGAAGATATCGGATATAGCGAAAAGAACTATGGAACCGAAGTAGACCCGGAATATGGAATTGCGAAAGAACAGTTTGCATGGTTGTGGGAATCAACCGTCAAGAAATCCGACCTTGACCGCTACGGCTGGAATGCGAATCCGTGGGTGTGGGTAATCGAATTTGAGCGGTGCGAGAAACCGGAGGCAAATTAGAGTTTAGTGAAAGAAGGGGCAAATATGAAGGCTGTGCCGATTGAGCTAAAAGCTGCACAGGCATATATAAATACACATCATAGACATCATCAAGCTGCGCATCGCGATAAGTTTCGTATTGCAGCCGAAAAAGATAATCATATAATCGGGGTGGTGCAGGTTGGAAGACCTGTATCAAGAGTGTTGGATGACGGAAAGACGCTGGAAGTTCTCCGATTATGCACCAACGGAGAGAAAGATGTGTGTAGTTTCTTGTACAGTCGAGCGGCGCGAATTGCTAAAGAGATGGGATACACCAAGATAATTACATACATTTTAGAATCAGAGCCAGGGACAAGCCTAAAAGCTTCTGGATGGACGCTTGAAACTTCTGGAGTTGGTGGAACTGATTGGAACGTGCCGAGTAGACCAAGAGAGGTTACTCCAGTACAAATGAGCTTGTTCCCAGAAAAAGCAAAATATCCTATCGGAGAAAAGAAACAACGATGGGTTAAGAATTTGAAGTGAAAGAGGTGTGAAATATGCCTAAAGCAGTATTGATTATGGATATGCCTGAACAGGTGTGCCAGAAATGCACATTGTGCTATGAGACAGAGAATGATGACGAATATCTGTGCTGTGCGACAGGGAAACTTGTACCAGACGGAGCAAAGCCGGATTGGTGCCCACTTCGGGAACTGCCGGAGAGATCAGATCATCCAGAGCATTGTGACAATGGAAGATTCGATGCAGGCTGGAACGGATGCTTAGATGAAATTTTAGAGAGAAAGGAATAACGAATCCTCGGTAAACCGAGGTTGCAACTTAAAGGTGTCAAAGATTTTGCATAAAGGGAATAATAGTAGCGTTGATGATTCGATAAGGTGGAATTTGAAGTAGCGCACATATAGCATATTTGACTTATGTGAGTTTCAGACCGTCAGCACGGGAAGCCTATATTCCTTATCCACGATACATGGATTTGTAGCGTGGTGTTATGACAGAAAAGAAACTAAAGGTATGTTGGATCAGTGCAGGAATATCTAGTTTTATGGCTGGGTATCTTGCAGGGAATGTTGACGAATGGATTTACATAGACATTCAAGACCAACATGAGGATAGTATCAGATTTATCAAGGATTGTGAGAAAGCAGTCGGAAAGAAAATCACAGTGCTACGATCAACGGGATATAGAAATGTGGAAGATTGTGTGAGAGTGTTCGGGGGATTTAGAAATCCGGCAAATGGATTTGCACCTTGCACGAACTGGTTGAAGAAACGAGTGAGAAAAGAGTGGGAAGAACAGCACCTGGATTGTGAGTTGACTTATGTATGGGGCTTCGACCTTAAGGAAAAGGACAGAGCAGAACGAACGGTTGAATCGAATCCACAAGCTGAACACGAATTTCCACTTATTGAAAGAAACCTCTCAAAAGAAGAGGTACATGGATTGTTTGAACGGACTTTTGATTTTGCCCGGCCTTTGATGTACGACCTTGGCTATCCGAACAATAACTGCATCGGATGTGTCAAGGGTGGTATGGGATATTGGAATCGGATTCGAAAAGATTTCCCAGAGGTATTCGAGAGCCGGGCGAAGTTGGAAAGGTTAGTAGGACATTCTATTTTGAAAGACAAAAATGGTCCAGTATATCTGGACGAGTTAGACCCGAACAGGGGAGATATGAATACAGAGGTATTCCCAGATTGCGGAATAATGTGTTATTTAGCACAGCAGTAAGATTAAAGAAAGGAGTGCGAGCTTCCCGGGAAGATGCGCATCGGCTCCTTTTGACAGAATGAAACAAATAGACGGTCAGATAGGCCTTTTCGATGTAAAACCTGTCAATGAAAAGAATGAGTGCCTTGGAGAGCCATGTGCACACTGTGATGTAGAATGGTGTTCCGTTAAATGTTTTATACGCCGCGGCTATATTCGAGACATGCTTTACGGTTTTACAAAAGACAGTGAGGGAAAGCCGCTGAGGAGAAATATTGAAAGCAGAGTCTGTAAAGAGACAAGATTTGATTAGAGAAAGGAGCCGGGACCTATCCGGATAAAAGGCGCGCCGAGTTCCTGAAAAGAAAATGAAAGATTTAGGCAATTATGAGTGTGATGGTCAGATTGAAATGACGGACTATTTAAAATCCCAGATAAAATGTGGAGCGGTAAAAGATCTGACTGCATGGATCAACAGCCAGGGAAAAGCACAGTACACGCAGATCGGCGAAGTGGTAAAAGATGCGTATGAAAGGCACAAGGATTCTGCTGAACTGGTAGATAGGATCACGAACGCTGTGTCGGTGTATGTGCTTACCCAGTCTGTGGGGTATATGGATTACTTGAGAAGCGAAAGCGGGGTGGTTGCAAATGATTAACGGAGAATTGCTAGTTGATAACTTTGCCGGCGGGGGCGGCGCTTCCACTGGGATAGAATTGGCAACCGGATACAGTGTTGACATTGCAATCAACCATGATCCGGAAGCCATCCGAATGCACAAGGCGAATCATCCGAATACCAAGCACTACTGTGAAAATGTGTGGGCGGTGGATCCGGTAAAAGCCTGCGGCGGTCATCCGGTGGCTCTTGCTTGGTTTAGCCCGGACTGTAAGCATTTCAGTAAGGCAAAAGGTGGAAAGCCAAAGGATAAAAACATTCGTGGTCTTGCATGGGTAGCCTGCCGCTGGGCGGGGCTGGTGCGACCGAGGGTCATCATGCTTGAGAATGTGGAAGAATTTAAAACATGGGGACCGCTTGGGCGGCGTCATCATCCAATCAAGGCAAAGCAGGGAAAGACGTTTGAAAAGTTTGTGCAGCAACTTACAGATCTTGGGTATGAGGTGCAATGCCGGGAGCTGATTGCCGCTGATTACGGCGCACCGACCATGCGGAAAAGATTTTTTATGATCGCACGTTGCGATGGCAAGCCGATTGTTTTTCCAGAGCCGACACACGGACCGGCAGACAGCGAAACAGTTAAAGCAGGACTCCGCAAGCCGTATGTTGGAGCATATACACAGCTTGATTTTTCTTTGCCATGTCCGAGCATCTTTGACACGTCGGAAGAGATCAAGGAAAAGTACGGAATCAGGGCGGTACGTCCGTTGGCGCCGAAGACAATGGAAAGGATCGCAAGAGGATTAAGAAAGTTCGTCCTCGACAATCCGGAGCCGTTTATTATCCAATGTAATCATGGTGGAGAGCGCAGACCGAACGATATTCGGAAGCCAATGCCGACCATCACTGGAAAGCATGGGTATGGAATTGTGGAGCCGACGTTTGCACCTTATATGGGGACAAATACAACGAATCATCCGGGTGGAAACTGCAAAGATCCGATACATACGATCACCACAGGTAATCAACAATGCCTTATTAGCCCGACGCTTATCCAATACCATTCTGAAACGGCGCAGGGAGAAGTTCGGGGACAGACGATTGAAGATCCTATAATGACGGTGGACGGATCGAACAGATATGGACTGGTCACATCATTTTTGAGTAAGTTCTATAAGTCTGGAATCGGACAGGACGAAAGAGAGCCACTACATACAATCACAACATCAGCCGGACATTTTGGCGAGGTCAGAGCATTTCTGATTAAATATTATGGACAAGGAACAGGTCAGGACATTAAGGAACCGCTTGATACAGTAACATCAAGAGATCGCTTCGGCTTGGTGACCATCAATGGGACGGATTATCAGATAGTGGACATCGGCTTGCGAATGCTTGAGCCACGGGAACTATATGGATGTCAGGGATTCCCGGACGACTACATCATTGACCATGATTATACAGGGAAGACATACCCGAGAAGCGAGCAGGTGCGGCGATGCGGTAACGCAGTATGTCCACCAATCCCTGCGGCATTAGTCAGAGCGAATTTGCCAGAGTTATGCGTGGCGGAGCGGACACCAAATATGAAGATTAAAGCAGAGCAGACCGGACAGCTCCGGTTTGCCTAGAACGGAGGAATAAAAATGAAAGTAAACTGGGAAAAGAGTGTCTTTACAATATTACCGACAGTGATAATCGTGCCAAAGAAGTATGCCATTAAGAAAAGAACTTATGTGGCTTTCGCCTGGCTATATTGGTGGATTGACCTGATGGAGTAGAGCAAATCGGCTATAGCCCCAGCCAGCAGTAATGCGGCGGGGCGGAAAGAGAGGATAAATAGATGGAGAAATTTTTTACAATTAACAAAGACAGTGATTTTTATAAAGAATATGTACAGTATCAGAAAGATGTAAAAGCGAATGCGCAGGCATTTAAGAAATTTTCGGAGGAACACGGGATTGAGTCGACGCAATATATTCCAGACGATAGAGCGGTAATAATTATTCCAACTGAAAATGATTTGCAGAAATTTCAGGGTATGTTTACAAAAAATAAATTATATTACGAAAACGGTGTTAGACGTTTCAGAGCAAACTGTCAAATTACCAAGGATTGGCTTGAGATTGCGAAGACGATCCCAACGCCGAAAAAACCGGATTACTTCTGCTACGGAATGAGATTTTGTGGGAAATATAGCACAAGGTGCTTTATGATCGGCGATGTTTTATATGGTTCGGCGGAGAATGTAGAAGTAAAGCTACTCGACTTTATGACAGAAATTAAAGCGAGCGAGTTTTATAAGGCAATCGAGGAAGAAGAGAGCAGAGAAAAGGAGCAGTTATGAAAAAGAAAATTTTAGCAGCAATTTTAACAGCAACACTCTTGATCGCCGGATGCAGTGACATGGCAAACGTCAGCGCAGGGCAGGATAATACGATGGTATTGGTAGAAGGTTGGCGGGATTACGGTATCTATGCGGACAAAGACACAGGCGTCATGTATCTGGTGTATCAGCGGAATGGTACCGGATGTACCGTTATGCTCAATGCAGACGGGACACCGAAGATCTGGCAGGGAGAGGAATAGGAAAAGAAAGTTTTAAAGGGGGAATGTGCGTGGATGAAAAAGAAATATTTGAAATCTGCCAGAGCGTGGACAGCTTCATTGCTGCGGAACTGACGGAATCCATCGTGCGCGGCACCAGTTACGATATGCTGGAAGCCCACCACGGCATTCTCCCGATCAGCAGGCGGAGCTTTTACAGGCGGCGCAGGACAGCGCAGAGGTTGATGCGGCAGAGGATGGCGCGGCTGGTGGAGGAAAAGAACGGACAGTATATGATCGTATGGGGAAGAGAGGGATAACAACCTCTCTTTTTTCATGCCTAAAATGGCACAAATTCACTGTAGCCTTGCCTTATAATTATGATATGAAGAAAGGATTATGCCATGTATAAAGCACAGAGGAATTACGAAAATGCACAGCGGATGTTATTTGAGGGTGTTGGTCGGTATGACATACCGGAGGTAGAGCCTACACAGTTTGATAATGCGGAGTTTATCGGATTCAATTATGCCAAGAGCGCGAAGAACCCGGAGAGCAAGGCAGTGCACTTCTTCCTGGATGACTACCAGTTTACCAGAGTATGGACAGACCCGGATAGATATATTCCGATGTTGCAGCGGTTCAAGTACGTGCTGACACCGGATTTCAGTCTGTATACAGATTTTCCAATGCCGTTGCAGATATATAACCATTACCGCAAGCATTGGCTGGGGGCGTACTGGCGGATGCATGGTATCAATGTCATTCCTACGATTTGTTGGAGTGACCGGGAATCGTTTGAATGGTGCTTCGATGGAGAACCTACACAAAGTGTTGTTGCAGTCTCCTCCGTTGGAACGCAGAACAGCAAGGAAAAGAAACAGTGTTTTCTGGATGGCTATTTTGAGATGATGGAGCGGCTGCAGCCGACGCAAATCATCTTTTATGGCAGAGTACCGGATGAGTGCAAGGGCAATATCCTAAAAATAAATGCCTTTGGGGATAAGTGGGACAGGAAGGAATGAAATGGGTGGCAGAGGCACGAGTAGTGGGATAAGTGAGAAAGGAAATAAGTATGGAAGTCAGTATCATACCATATTAGAGTACGAGAATATTAAGTTTGTAAAGGCAAATTCCAGAGATTCAGAATCGCTTTTTGAAACGATGACGGAGGGCAGAGTGTATGTGACTGTGGGTGGAAATGATTTGCTAAAAATTACATACTATGATGAGCAGAACAGAAGAAAGAAACAGATAGACCTCAATCATCCACATAAAGGAATAAAACCACATGTGCATCATGGATATAATCATAACGAAAATGATAATTCCAAAGGGGCAACTGGCTTATTACCCAAGGAAAAGAAGATGGTTGAGAAGGTAGAACGTATATGGTACAATCATATAAACAAGAAACAGTAGCTTAAATAAAAGCGGCGTCAACCAACGCATGGTTTCCGAGTGATCGGGGTGTTTCTTGTTAGCAAGTGTAGTATACTCTGGTGATTACGCCTTGATAGAGGAGAGTTCGGTTCGACTCCGAACACTTGCGACAATGAGGATGTACCATAACGGTATGTCCTTTTTTATTGCCCTGAAAGGAAGTGATTAGTTGGCAGCAAAGAAAAATCCGTTGAGCGATAAAGCGTATGAAATGTATAAGAGCGGCATGAAGTTGGTAGACATAGCTGACCAGCTAGGAAAGCCAGAGGGAACAATCCGCAGATGGAAAAACACTTATGATTGGGATAACGAACGTTCGGATTCGAAAGCGAACGAACAAAGCGAACGTTCGGATTCAGTGTCATGGGTAGAGATAGAACATGAGTATGTGACTGATATAAGCAGAAAGCCTTGTACTCTGGAAGAATTGGCAGCAAAACATAACATTACGATCGGAACTGTTGAAAAATATTCAATGGAACACAAATGGAGTGAGAAGAGAAAAAACTATAAGGAAAGTATCAAACAAAAAGCGCTGGAAAAATCCTCCGATGCAGACGCCGACAGGATAGCACGTCTTTTGTCCATTGCAGATAAGGCGGCAGAGAAAGCAGAGCAGGCACTCGGCGAACTGGAGCAGTATGTTGTGCGAGACAAGAAAAAGGTCAAGACGGTTGAATATAAAGATGATACAGCCATCGGGAAGCCTACCAAGGAAATCATAGACGAGACAGAGCATATCAACATTGCAAGCGGTCCTATAGATAGACTGGGGCTATCCCAAGTAACAGGCGCGCTAAAGAACCTTAAGGATATTTACATGATTCCGAATGCACTGGATGCGCAGAAACATAGCCAAGAGATGGATAAGCGTAAACTGGAAGTTGATATACTCAAATTAGAGATGCAGACCAAAGAGAGCGCGGATGATACCCCAGAGCAGGACAACTTCTTAGAAGCATTAAACGCATCAGCGCAGGAAGTGTGGTCGGATGACTGAATGGAAAAATATTGACGAGCGCATAGCCAAGTTAAAAGAAAACATCATGCGAAATGCTGTTCGGATGAAAAGGAAGTACCAGCAGAACGGTTTTGAGTTTCGCCCGTTCTCGACCAAGCAAAAGAAAGTCCTTACCTGGTGGTGCGATACATCCCCAGTAAAGGATATGGACGGCATCATAGCGGACGGAGCGATCCGAAGCGGTAAGACACTCAGCATGTCACTAAGTTTTGCGCTGTGGGCTATGAGTACATTCAACCAGCAGAACCTCGGCATGGCAGGAAAGACAATCGGGTCCTTCCGGCGAAACGTTCTGTTCTGGTTGAAGCTGATGCTCAAGAGCCGGGGCTATAAGGTAGCAGACCACCGCTCCGACAACATGGTCGAGATCAGTAAAGGCGATACAGTCAACTTCTTTTATATCTTTGGTGGTAAGGATGAACGGTCGCAGGACTTGATACAGGGTATCACATTAGCCGGAATGTTCTTTGATGAAGTGGCACTTATGCCGGAATCATTTGTCAACCAGGCAACCGGGCGATGCTCTGTGGATGGTTCAAAGTTCTGGTTCAACTGCAACCCGGACAGCCCCAGCCATTGGTTCAAGGAAAACTGGATAGATAAATCAACCGGGTATCTTGGAAAGAAAAAGGTTGAGGAGATAAGGCAGAAAGCGGCAGAGGAAAATAAGCCAGATGGGTTGAAAGAGATAATCTATCTGCATTTTACAATGGACGATAACCTTTCTCTTTCTGAAAAGGTAAAGGCGCGATACCGGGCGATGTACAGCGGTGTGTTTTATGACCGCTTTATCCTTGGCTTATGGGTAATAGCCGAGGGACTTGTATATGGCATGTTCGATAAGGAGAAAAACATCTTCCACGGGGAATATGAGTATAGCCCACAATCATCTTATTATCTGTCTATTGATTACGGAACCATGAACCCGTTCGCAGTAGGTTTGATGGAGCTGCAGAACAGCGGCAGGGTACGGATGCTCCGGGAGGGACATTATTCTGGAAGGGAAACCGGAGTGACGATTGACAACGAGGCATATTACAAGATGATCCAAGAGGTGGCGGGAGATTTCCCGATCACTTCCATTGTCATTGATCCGTCAGCGGCAGCCATGAAAGCAACAATCCGGAAGTACGGAGAGTTTACCTGTACAGATGGAAATAACGATGTGCTGAATGGAATCCAGGAGGTAACAAAGTATTTGAACCTTGGAATGTTGCAGATCCATGAAAGCTGTGTGGAGACAAGGAAAGAGTTTGGAGCGTATGCCTGGGATGAAAAGGCAGTGGGCGAGGACAGGGTTATCAAAGAGTACGACCACCACATGGACCTTATCAGATATTTTATTTACACAGTAGCACGCAGATATAACAGAGGACTTATTTAGGAGGATGCAATGGGAATTATGTCAGCTATTAAAGAATGGTGGAACAGGATGTTCAAATCAGAGATTAAAGACCAGTTCCAGGTAACTGGTATTACTTCCGGGGATATGCAGAAAGCAATTCAGAATTGGATGCTGATTTATAAGGGCGAGCCGGACTGGGTGGACCCGGAAGAGGGAATTAAGACAATCAAATTTGCAAAGTTCGTATGTGGGGAAATTGCTAGACTTGCCACGCTTGCCATTGATGTGACGTTTGACGGCACGCGGAAAGAGTATATGACACAGTTCTGGGAAAAGTCAGTGCATGACCGCATCAGGGAATGGACAGAGCTTATGTGTGCCTGTGGTACGGTTATCCTTAAGCCAAACGGAACAGGAGTGGATCTGGTAACGCCGGACAGATTCGAGATAACCAGTCTTGACGGAAACCACAATATAACTGGGATAGTGTTTCAGGACAGCTACCAGGAGGGCAACGAGCATTATACCAAGCTGGAATATCACAGATTTTTTACAGCCAATGTAAGGATGTCGGATGCGGAAGAGTACACGGAGACAACTTACTACTCCATATCGAACAGAGCGTTCGTGTCGAAGAATGCCGGGGAAATCGGGAAGCCGATTGATTTAAGTATGACAATGTGGTCTGGACTGCAGCCGGACGTACATATCACAAAAAAGAACGGCGAGCAGATCAATTCGATGCTGTTCGGGTTGTTCCGGATGCCGTCCTCTAACGATATTGATTTGAGTAGTCCTCTCGGGCTGTCTGCCTTTGCTGATGCGATTGAGGAATTGAGAGACCTTGATATTGCATATAGCCGCAATGCGGAGGAAATCGAGGACAGCCGCCGGATGATAATGGTGGACGATCGACTTGTGGCAAAGCCTGCATACAAAGACGAGAAAGGGCGGACAGTAAGACCGCAGGTAAAGCTGCCTAAGTTTTTCAAAATGATTGCCGGACTGGATGGCGGCGATGAAACGTATCATGAGGTTAATCCAAATTTGAATACGGATACCAGAAAGAGCGGCATTAACCAGTGCTTGTCTCTCGTAGGCACAAAGTGTGGATTTTCCAACGGCTATTTTGTGATTGACGAGAAAACCGGTATGGTAACTGCCACACAGGTAGAATCCGATGATCGCAGGACCATCCAGCTTATCAAGGATGTGCGGGATGCAATGCAGAAGTGCCTCGATGATTTATTCTATGCGCAGTCTGTATTTGCTGATCTGTATGGTCTTGCGCCGGCGGGCGACTATGAACCACAGTATGACTTCGGGGACATTACCTACAACGAGGAAGAGGACAGAATGAGAAACCTCACGCTTGCCAACTCCGGCTATATCCCGAAATGGCAGTATCTTGTCAGATTTGAGGGATATTCGGAAGGGGAAGCAAAGGCAGCGGTTGAGGAAGCGAGTGGGGCACAGGAAAAAGGATTGTTCGGGGAGGAGTAGAAATGATACATACACGTTTTGAGAGTTACTGTGAAAAATGCGAAGAATTAGCGCCAGAAGCGATAATAAATGTTTGTGAATGTGCGGACAGCTGCAGAACTGTAGAAACAACCATTTACTGTAGACATCGGCATAGATGCGCTGCTATTAAGAAACAAATAGAAAGGGAAGCGGCTGAATGAAATACAACAAGACTGTCGGTATGGTAAGCATCCAGATTGATACCAAGCGGATAGATGATAATGTGAGACGGGCGCAGGATTTGTTAGATCAACAGGTGCTTAATGACATGATTCCGTATATGCCATATCAACAGGGAGCAATGAGGGGAGCGACACAGATCATTGAACCCGGTCTTATATCAACCAATACACCATATGCGCATTATCAGTACGAGGGAGAACTTTATTTAACAGAGGATGGGCGCTCATGGGCGAATAAAGGGGAAAAGAAGTACCCGACAGGAACACCACTACAGTACCATACTGCTGGAACAGGTGACCATTGGTTTGAACACGCCAAGGAGGAACACGGGGAACAGTGGATTGACTTGGTAAGGCGCGAAGTAGGAAAGGGATAAATATGCTGGAACCGGATTATTTCTATGGAAAATCGGATGTGTTAATTTCATACGAGCAGGAACTTGAGGACTGGATATTGCAGGATATTGCTATGCGGTTACTTAAAGCGGAAGCTATGGCCGGAACAACCGATATGGAACTGTATAAGCTGCGGCAGCTGGGCTTGCATCAGAATGAAATTGTGAAACGATTATCTGCCCTTACGCAGAAATCAACGGCAGAAATCCGCAGATTATTGCAGGATGCGGTGCTGACATCTTGGGATGATGATAAAAGCACGATGTCCCGCCTTGGAATAGATGCGGTATCCCCACTTGAAAATCCGGTTGTCATGGAGCTACTAGATGCAGAATTTAAGAAAACGCTCGGAGAAGTGAACAATCTGACGCGTTCCACCATGATGCAGTCACAGCGAGATCTCATGAATATGCTCAATGAAGCCGAGATGCGTGTGGCAGCAGGGGTGCAGTCATACAGTGCCGCGGTGTGCGATATATTGGACCGGTATGGTAAAACCGGAATCATGATCGATTACCCAACCGGAACGCGCCGGACATTGGAAGCGGCGGTCAGAATGTGCGTAGTCACGTCTATGAACCAGACAGCAGCACAGGTAACCAATCATTACATAGCGGAGCATAATGTGGAGTATGTGCTTGTATCGGCTCATTTAGGGGCAAGAACACAGGGAAAAGGGCAGCCCTACCTTGCCGGCCATGATAACTGGCAGGGGAAGTGTTATAAAATATCCGGGAGCGAACCGGATGCGCCGAATCTGGCGGAGATGACAGGGTATGATATTGTGAACGGAACCGGCCATGTTCTCAATCCTCTTGGGTTACATGGGTATAACTGCCGACATTCCCACAAGCCCTGGGACAAATCTCTACGGAATCCCTATCTGGACGAGAACGGCAGCCTTAAGATTGACAGTGAGGAGAACCGAAAGGTGTATGATTTACAACAGCAGCAAAGAGCAATGGAGCGCGCAATCCGGCAGACAAAGAGACAGTTACTTGTGAAGCAGGCAGAGATTGAAGGTGTGGCAGAAATAGACGTGAAAGAAATGTTGCAGCCAGAATATGATAAACTTGCGTATAAGCTCCGGATGCAGAACCGGAAGTACAACCAATTCTGTGCAGACAATGGTTTGAGGACACAGGCTGACAGAATCAAGGTAGCAGGGTTTAAGCGGGAGCAGGCGGCGAAGGCGAATGGCAGAGCGACGGCGTATAGTAATTCTGTAAAAACTCCAATGGAAAAAGCTGATAATGTGGGTTATACTAAAAGAACAAAGGAAGAGTTTGAGCAGACCGCGCGGCAGATAAAGGAAGAAATAACGCAGTATTCTGATGGACCATCGAAGTGGAGTGGAAATATAAACGTAAATAGTGAACACGTTGGAAATGGAGCTCTTGGAGCCAAGGAATGGTCTTGCGATATTTCACTTATTGACACAGCGGACGATGGTGTAATCTGGCATGAAATGCTTCATTCGTGTTCGGCAAGCTATTATAAGTCAGAGGTATACAATGCAAACGAATATATTGAGGAGGCGACTGTAGAATGGTTGAAACAGCAGATATGCGGTGAGAAGAATATTTTCAATGTATATGCTTATGGAGATAAAACGATTGTTCTACAAGCGTTGAATGAGTCCTTTAAATTTGGAACAGATATGGAGTTTGCAAAGGAAATATTTAACGTTCCGCTTCCAGAACGGTATCGATGGTTAGAAAATAGGGTTGACGAACGCTTGAGACAAGCAGGTGCTTCATTTGAAGATTACAATGATGTCATGGGGTTTGTCGAAAGATTGAAAGGCGGTAGCAATGGCAGATATTAAAGGACTCATAAAAACAATACACGAGTATAACAAAAAATACGCTATTACTGAAAATTCAAGTGAGGCAGATAAATTAATTGCCAGAATTCAAGAAAAAAAGTACACAAAAGAGGAATACTTTGCGACTGAAAAGGAAGTAAAAGATTTTATGAAATCTGATGCCCCGGAAAGCGAAAAGCAAAAGGTTTGTTACAGTGGTTATCCGGAATCGTTATCTATGATCTGTGCTGCAATCAGAGAGGGCAGACTTGATATTTAGGAGAGGGAGCATAATGCTCCTTCTTTTATTTTGGCACAAATTATCTCCGCACATGAGTTATTATAATATTGCCAGACGAGTTATGCTCATTCGTTTTGCACCTCCTTTCGTGTACTATAGCAAGAGCGCCTTGAAATATAGGCGCTTTTTGCGTGCCTAAAAATTGGCACAAATCTTTTATATTCCCATGATAAAATATACTTGACAAGTGAAAAACACCGGACGGAGCGTAGGAATCCGCCCGCTACCCTAGAAAAACTATAGGATGTGATGGCACGTCCTGTTTGGGGCGTGCTTTTTCTTGTATTTTGCCAGCTATGGATAAAATAGCAACTCTATCGTGCCGGGCTGACCGGAGTAAAAACAGTGAAAGAAAGAGGTATTAGAACATGGTAAAAGTTATCACGGAACTTGAAAAACTTGGTTTGGAACTGACAGACGAGATGAAGGAAGCCATCAAGAAGAGCATCGGCGAGGAAGTTTATTCCAAAGGCGAACTTGATAAGAAAGTCAAAAAGGCGGAGGAAGAGCGGGATCAGTACAAGGAGCGCGCAGAGACCGCAGAAGAGACGTTGAAGGGATTTGACGGCAAAGACCTTGAGACCATCACAAAAGAGCGTGACAAGTGGAAAGAGAAAGCCGAGACAGCAAAGAAAGATTATGATGCCAAGATTGCAGAGCGTGAGAAAAGTGACTTGCTGGAAAAGGCATTTGAGAGTGTCAAGTTTTCCTCGGCATCCGCAAAGAAAGCTATCATGAGCGACATCGCCGCTAATGTGTCTGTCAAGGATGGTAAGCTGATTGGATTCAATGACCTTTTAGAAGATGCCAAGAAGAATGATGCGAGCGCATTTGTTGACGAGCAGGCACAGCAGCAGGAACAGAACCAGGCAACATTTACGACTCCGATGGGAGCCGGGGCGCAGACCGAGCCGATCACCGGAGATCCGAACAAAATGGACTTTGCCACCTATAAGAAGTGGCGCGAACAGAACCAGTAATTAAGGAGGAACATTTATGCCAAACACAATTTTAACACCGCAGATTATTGCGAATGAAGCGCTGATGGTATTGCAGAGCAACCTTACTATGGCGAATCTCGTACACAGAGATTATTCCAGCGAGTTTGTAAAGGTGGGCGACACCATCACCGTAAGAAAACCGGCTACTTTCGTAGCAAAGAACTTCACAGGGCAGACAGAAGCGCAGGACATCACCGAGGGTTCTACTACCGTCAAGATGGATCGTTTCCGGGATATTACAGTTAATGTCGGTTCCAGGGAAATGACATTGGATATTAAAAACTTTTCCGAGCAGGTCATCACACCGGCTATGCAGGCTATGGCACAGCAGATTGACGCGGATCTTCTCGCTGTCGGCATCTCCAAAGCTGGGAAGAAAGCTACAGTGTCCGGCACGCCGGTAATTTCTGATATTGCAGGCGTAGGAAAGGCACTGGATCAGGCAAAGGCACCGCGTACAGACAGACGGCTGATTCTGCCGCCGACGACCCTGTACAAGTACAACACGCTGGATAACTTCGCAAAGCAGTGCTACAAGGGAGATTCTATCGCACTGAAAGAATCCGAGATCGGAAAGGTTTACACCTGTGAGACCTTTATGTCCCAGAACTGCCCGGAGAATCAGAACGATACACCGGGAACAGTGGCATCTTACAAGGTTGCAGGCACTAAGGGCGCGACAGAGTTTACTGTATCTGATGGCAAGACTGCAGCAGCCACCATTAAGAAGGGCGATCAGTTAATCGTTGACGGATATCTTTACACCGTGACTGAAGATGTAACACTTGCATCCGGCGCTGGAACTGTGAAAGTAGATCAGAATATCCCGGAGGCGGTTGCGGCAACAGATGCTTTTGTTGTGAATAAGGCACATGCTCTTGGCTTCCACAGAAACGGTCTGGCACTCGTTACCCGCAATCTTGAGTTGCCTATGGGTAATAAGAACGCTTACATTGCTTCCGCAGATGGTCTCGGTGTTCGCGTCGTATTCTCTTATGATTCCGATCATAAGCAGGACAAGATTTCCTTTGATATGATTTACGGCATCAAGGAACTGAACGAGAATCTGCTTGTTGACTTCTCATAAGAAAGGGGGATTCCGAGATGGGATATACCACATTTGAGTTTTACGAGAGTAAATACTACGGGGATTCTATCGAGGAATCCCTTTTCCCTAAGTGGGAAAGCCGGGCGAGCGATAAGCTGAATCAGCTGACCTACGGGCATATCAACGAAGATACCTTGAAAGAATTTGACGAGCGTATCCAGAAGGCTACCTGTGTGCTGGCAGATCTGCTTTACCAGATAGATTTTAAGACCAGCCATGCCAGTGATGAAAAGGGCGGCAATGTCAAGTCGATGTCCTCCGGCGGTCGCTCAATCAGCTTTGGGACCAATGAGACGCTGATTGATAAGGTGCTGAACGACAAGGCGGCGCAGAACCGGCTTTGTTATGACACGGTGTGCGAATACCTGGCCGGCACCGGATTATTGTATGCGGGGGTGTGAGATGGGATTCTTCGATAACAAGACCGTTACGCTTTTCAACCGTGCCTTTGATCCGGAGACCGAGAAAGAGAAGTATTACCCGACACTGCTTGAGGGTGTAGACCTTGTGGAAACCAAGGGGGCGAACGTCTCCAAGAGTGGCATTGACAGCGCCGATGCAGTGAAACTGTACATAGATTTTGTTGACGTCAACAAAACGTTCAAGCCTTACCTTCCCCCGAAAGCATGGGATGCACTGCCGGAAGAGGAAAAACAGAATTATATCACATTCCACCCTACGGAGGATTTTTTTGCCAAGGGAGACCGTACAGATGTGGAACTGCCGGAAGAATATGCGTATGAGTGGATACAGGAGAACTTCGATGATGTTTATAAGGTCACGACCGTAGACAAATATGAGGATATCTTGCCACATTTTGAGGTAGGGGGTGTATAAATGGCAGAACCAGAAAAACTTACCATCCGGGATGCGGAGAACGCAGGAAAAGGACTTCTTGCATTGGTGATGGCATATCCGGATTATCCCCGGGGATTTAAGGCGGACAATTCAACCGTGAAATGGAATTCCATCAATGAGGACCGATCCATCGGCGTGTTCCCGCTGCAGGGCGCGGTATATCTGAAAAAGTATATCAGCGGCAGCTATGTAGCACAGATGCCGTTTCAGATGATCTATAAATGTTCGCCGACCACTAATAAGGCGAGTATCGACGCGCAGGAAATGCTCAACAGCCTTGCGGCTTGGATGGAGGAGAGCGGAATTGAGTTTAAGGATCCGCACTTGACACTGGAAGCAATCACGAGAACGTCTCCGGTATTTGGCGGGGTCCAGAATGAGAAAACGGTAACTTATGCTGTGAATATGCAGCTTAAATATTTATACAGGAAGTAGGAAAGAGAGGGTAAGAAGTCATGAAGAAAAGTGCATTAGTTATGAATACAAATTTACAGTTCTTTGCAGAAGACCGTACCAATATGGTTTCTCTGCTGGATATTGGTCTTTTGGCAGGGAGCACGACCAAGCTGGCAGAGATGGGAGATGGTTATACAGAGATCACAGAAGATTGGGGACCCAGTACAGATTCAACCCAGTATGTCAACATGAAGACTGCGAGCAGTACAGTAAAGGGATACGCCCTTAACATGTCCCCGGAGCGCGAGTACCTGTCGGATGATATGCAGGAAGCCATCGACGATATGTTCAAGAAGTTCCCGACTGGTAAGGCGTGCGAGACGTATTACTACCGCTTCTATAAGACGGATTTGACAGCAGGATCGGGTGATTGCATCCGCGTACCGGTAACGGTATGCCCGTCAAGCACCGGCGGCAGCGGCGGCGACACGTTGAAATCTACAATCCAGATCAACGGTAACGGCGATGTGGAACTGGGAACAATTACGATCAGCAGCGAAGACGGCTCGTTTTCTTGGGCTGCAAAATAAGGTGTTAATGAAAAATTAGCATAATGGGGTGGGTTCCTTTCAGTCCTGCCCCATTTCTGAAAGGATGGTAATTTTTATGGAAGAGTTGAAATTAAACAGTGGTCTGAAAAAGATTGCGATTAAGGATGAGGATGGAGATCTTATCACAGTATTGAGCGTGAATGTGGCAGATGCGGACACGGCAGAGCATTTTGCACAGATCATCAATAACCTGCAGGAAATCTCGGAGAACTGCGAGAAGGAAGCGGCGGAATGGAAAAAGGAGCATGATGCACATGCCGATTCGGAAGCAGAGGAGAATTTCAAAATCGAGCAGGCACTACAGATCAACCGTATCCGCGTGAAGTATCTGAAACAGATCGCCGAGGAAATTGACAAACTGTTCGGCGAGGGAACGGTTCAGAGCATCTACGGCGATATTACGCCGGATGAAACGGCACTGGTGGAGTTTGTCGAGGGTGTTATCCCGGTAATGAATAAGCTGTTCGGCAAACGTTACGAGATGACCAGAAAACGGTATAACTCCGGCAGAAAAGGGGCAAGGGCATGATAAATGTCATGCTCGATCCTCTGCCGGATGAATGGAATGGGTACGAGGTCAATACTTCATTTCGGATCGGCATACAGGTATTCCTTGTGCAGTATGACAAAGAACTGAATGAGTACGAAAAGAGTGACGCACTGATCTGGCTGCTGTTCGATGACCGGGAGCATCCGGTAGGCTATGAGTTACAGGAATGCGTCGAGTGGTTCTTGAATGGATGGTTCCATGATAAACCAGGATCTTCGCAGGACAAGCGCCGGCTGATTGATTACGATGTCGACCAGTGGCGCATTTATGCGGACTTCCGGCAGATATACGGGATAGACCTCTCGCTGGATGATATGCATTGGTGGATGTTCAACGGTCTGCTCTGGAATATGCCGCATGAACAATCGTCATTTCAGCAGGTCATTGAAATACGCAGGAAGAAAGTTACCGGGAAGATGGGGAACGAGGAAAGAAAAGCTGTGCAGGAAGCACAGCGGATCTATGCACTGGATCAACCGGAAGTTAAAAAAGAGTATACAGAGAATGAAAAGGGTGCCATCGATGAGTATGACCGGATGATGGCGGAGATCAGAGCCAAGAAGAAAGCAGAAAAGGAACTGGGATTAGGTTAGAAAGTGAGGGTTGCATATGGCTGGTGGATATGATGGAGAAATCAGAATACGGACAAGGATTGATAATGCGGATATCCAGCCTAAAATAGCGCAGACCACGATTGCTTTAGAAAAGTCCGCTGTGAAACTGGACAAACTACAAGCTAAATTTGATTCCATTTCAGACAAGATCGAGAAAAGCAAGGAGAAATCGTCTGAACTTGAAAAAAAATTAGAGGAGATAGGAAATCTCAAAGTACCGACTGAAGAATATAAAAATCTTTCGCAACAATGGGAAGATGCGCACGCTGAACTTGTATCTGCTAAGAAAGAGTTACAAGAGATGCGTGATTTGGGATTTAAAGATGAAAATTTGCAACGATATGTAAAAAACGTTGAAATGGCTGTTGAAAAAGTTTATCAGCTGGGAGAAGCAAAAGGCAAAATGCGGTCTGATAAGACAGCATTTATAGACCAAACATCTACTGACGCATATCAAGAGATTGCTAATAAATTGAATGAGCAGAATCAGAAAACAAATGATTTGATAGATGCGCAAAGTAAAGTCAAAGAGGAAATAGATGCGGAAATAGCGGAGCAGACTAGGCTAAATGAGATATTCAACTCTGCAACAGTAACAAATCAGAAATTAGTCGACCTGCTGAAAGAAGAAAAACAGCTTGAGTTTCAAATTGCAGATATGAAAAAGGCAGGTCTGACAGGAGGGTATGATAAATATGATGAGTCTGCAAGCAGGCTGCTAGAAGTACGCGAAGAAATAAAAAAGATAAATTCAGAGCAGGAAAAGGTAGGCTCCGGTTCAAAGCAGATTGAAAAGGTTGGAAAAGCAGCAAAGAAATCCGCGGGGCTAATGTCCACACTTTTATCAAGGCTGGAAGGAATAACCCTCTCGCTGTTTATTTTTAATTGGATAACAAAGGCTTTTAACGCAATGGTTGCCGCCTTTAAAGAGGGCATCCAGAACATGGCGAAGTATTCCTCTGACTTTAATTCGCGGATGTCCGAGCTGAAGACTGCCACATCTACACTCAAAGCATCACTGGGGACGCTGGCGGCGCCGATTGTGTCAGCCATCATTCCGGCGATTGTAACACTCTGCAGCTGGATCACGACGGCGGTCAATAAGATGAATGAACTTGTGGCGGCACTGTCTGGGAAGAGCACATGGACACGGGCGAAGCAACAGCAGGTGGATTATGCGAAGTCGTTGAATGGCACTGCGGGAGCGGCAAAGAAAGCGGCGGGAGCGTTGCAGGGGTTTGATGAACTGAATGTGATTAACTCAAACAGTTCCAGCGGCGGTGGCGGTGGAACAGATGCCTCTACGATGTATGAGGAAGTGCCAACAAGCGATGCGCTGATCGGTAAATTGCAGCCGTTCCTCGATTATCTTAAGCAGATCAAGGCAGAAGTGATCCGCGGATGGGATGAGACGTGGGCGGCGCTGGATATTGACGGTCAGATCGCAGATATTCGCGGCAGTATCGAATCAATCCGTGGCTCTCTGTCGGATATTTTCGGAAATGCAGATTTGCAGGCGGCGGCAGACAACTTTGTTATGACGCTGGCGTACAGTGTTGGTCAGATTGGCGCATCCGTGGTCAGTATTGGGGCTACGATCGCACAGAATATCATTGGCGGCATCGACCTGTATTTGCAGCAGAATAGCGACAGAATCACCGAGTACCTTATTCGGATGTTCGATATTGGCGCTGACGTGGCACAGCTTGCGGGCGAAGCGGCGCAAGCATTTGCTTTTGTGTTCCAGGCATTCGGCAATGAGGACGGGCAGCAGATTACGGCAAATCTGATTCAGATGTTTTCGGATATATTTGGCACGGTAACGCTTCTGGTGGCGCAGTTCCGAGATGATCTGATGCATTTGTTTGTCGATCCATTCGTGAATAACAGCGAGGAAATTCGGATAGCCCTTGAAGGAATTCTTGAAGTTGTGTCGGAAGTCACTGGTGCTATATCGGATACAGTGCAGTATTTCGCGGATGGGGTTGTGGCTTTATATGACGAGCATATACATCCACTCATGCAGAGTTTGAGAGACGGACTTGATGAAATTACGGCGAAGTTTCTGGAAGTCTGGAATACATATGTCAAACCGGTACTGGATGAGATTGCAGCAAAATTCCACGAAGTCATGGAGCAGCACATTCAGCCGATGCTTGACAGCTTTCTTGGTTTGCTGGGGACAGTCATAGACAATGTGAAAAAACTCTGGGAAGAGGTGCTGGTGCCGGTTATTGAGTGGATCATTGAGAATATTCTGCCAGTGTTGCTGCCGATCATTCAGTGCCTTATTGAAGGCGTGATGAATTTTGTAGGCTTTATATCCGATACGGTGGCGAATATCATGGATTTCCTGTCGGGTCTTATTGATTTTATTGTCGGTATTTTTACCGGCGATTGGGAACAGGCGTGGAGGGGAATCCGGGAAATTTTTTCTGCGATCTGGAATGAGATGAAACTTATCTTGAGTACGATTTGGAACAGTATGAAAGATGGTGTGAAAGCAGCAATTAACGCTATAAAAGGGCATATTTCGGATTCCTTGCGTAATATCAAAGGCGGTTGGCGGGAATCTTGGACAAGCATGAAAACAACGCTTTTTGGTATTTTGGATACTATTAAGTCGGGTTTCAGGGAAAAGATCAACTCAATAATTTCATTCGTTGAGAATATGGCAAATAGTGTAGTAACCGGTGTCAATAAGGTTTTGGAAGCGCTGAACAGCGTTGGATTTGATATGCCGGATTGGCTGGGCGGTGGAACGTTTCACCCAAATCTGCAGACATTGTCGACAATTAGCATCCCCCGCCTTGCTAACGGTGGCATCACAACCGGTAGCACCCTTGCAAACATTGGAGAAGCCGGGCGGGAAGCGGTACTTCCGCTGGAAAATAACCTGTCCTATCTGGAGCCGCTTGCAGAAATGATCGCAAGCAAAATGGAAGGTGTTCAGACGGTACGGATTGTAGCAGAGGAAAGCGGCATATTCAAAGTTGTACGCGAGGGTGCAAATGATTATTTCCGGAGAACCGGCAGACCGGCATTTGATTTTTAGAGAGAGGAGCGGAGAAAATGGCATACGGTGGATTTTTGATAAAGGTAGGCGATTATACCGTTCCTTTCCGATACATTGAAGCTAAGAAATTCAAGTGCGGCATCAAAGGGCAGGATCTGGATTCCTACCGGGATGCAAACGGCATCTTACATCGAGAAGCCTTACAGAATGTTGCGATTAAGGTTGAGTGGGAAACGCCAAACGATATTGATGAAGTGGCGTTGCGCCAGCTGATGGACAGCATCAAGGCACAGTATTCAAATGCGACAGAGAAAAAAGCGCTTGTCACGGCGTGGATGCCGGAACTTGGCGATTATGTAACGATGGACTGCTATCTGCCGGATATAGAATATACCATTGATTATGCGGATGAGACGACCGTGGAGTATTCTTCTTTCCGGCTGGCGTTTGTTGGGTATGGAGGTAGTGTAAATTGATTGATTATGATTATGCGGATTTGTTCAAGCAGAATAGTGTGGATAAGCAGATCACAATTACATCGGATGATGGGCTTGTGAATATCACGAACAATGAACTTCATCAGGAAGAATTTGAACTGACAGAAAGCCTTTGCTCCGAGAGTGAGTTGACGTTCGGTTGTTGTGAAGCCGGAATGATTAAGTTCAAGGTGTCCAATGTATTTTTGCCGATGAAAGGGAAGTGGCTGACGGTAAAAATGACGATCGGCGGGAATGCGGCGAATTCGCTTCAAATCGGACGATATAAGGTTTATTCCGATACGCCTACGGCAGACAGAAAATACCGTGATGTGGTGGCTTACGATGCTTTGTACGATGTGGTCAATGCGGATGTGACGGCGTGGTACAACACGCTTAAGTTTCCGATGACCTTAAAATCTTTCCGGGATGCATTCTTTTCGCATTTCGATGTGGAGCAGGACGATGTGGAACTCGTGAATGACAGCATGACCGTCGAAAAGACGGTGGAAGTCACGGTGTCGACAGATACAAGTACCGGTACGGCGGAGACAAGCACGGTGGGCGAATCCATAGGTGGAAAAGAAACCTTATCCTGCGTTCTTGAAGCAAACGGCTGCATGGGTCACATGGGACGCTATGGGAAGTTCCATTATGTGTATCTTGAGCAGAATATTGATGGGCTTTACCCCGCGGACGACCTCTATCCGGCAGATGATCTTTTTCCGCGGGATCCGAAATCATACGGTATAGGGAAAGGCATCTACGTGTCTGCAAAGTATGAGGACTATACCGTTTGCCCGATAGACAAGCTTCAGATCCGGGAGAAAGAAAACGACATTGGAGTTATCGTTGGCAATGGGAACAATGCATATGTGATCGAGGGGAACTTTTTGCTATATGGCAAGGGAACAGACGAACTGACCAGTATAGCAAATAATGTCCTTGCAAAAATTACTGGCGTTACATATCGACCGTTTACGGCGGATTGCCTGGGAAATCCTTGCTTAGAGGTTGGCGATGCGGTGCGGCTGCAGACCCGGTATAAATTGATTGAATCGTACATCTTAAAGCGCACGCTGAAAGGTATACAGGCACTAAGAGACAGTCTGGAAGCTGACGGAGAAGAGTACCGGACAAGCAAAGTCAACGGTGTGCAGAGAAGTATCCTGCAGCTTAAGGGGAAGAGCAATACTCTCGAACGGTCGATTGAGGAAACGAAGTCAACGATTGTTGATGTGGAAAAAGGCTTGCAGTCACAGATTACACAGACAGCATCAGAAATCCGGGCAGAGGTAAAAAATACCACAGATGGGTTATCATCACGGATTACCCAGAATGCGAGTAGCATTACTGCAGAGGTCAACCGGGCAACGAGCGCCGAGGGTACGCTATCCAGTAAGATCAGCCAGACGGCAGAGAGCATTACTGCAGAGGTCAACCGGGCAACGGAAAAAGAAGGACAGCTTGCGGCGGCAATACAGGTCAATGCAGAGGGGATCACAAGCAAAGTTTCCCGGGACAGTGTCGTTTCGGAAATTAACCAGTCAGCAGAGGGATTAAAGATTAGAGCTGATTTGTTGGAACTTAGGGGATCTGTGGAGATGACCGGTGGGTATGTGCATATTGACGCGACAGAGAGTACAGACAACTTGGTTGAACTGAAACGGGAAGGAACTCTCGTGCAGATAGGAACGGATGGTTTGAAGTCAGCAGCAGATACGAGAGAACTCACGGCAAGTTACTCTGCTGTGGCGGTGCGTGACACGTCGGCAAACACCATAGCGCAAATGCTCTCAAGCGGAAAAGGAATATCGTCCTATGGATGGGAATCTTATTCTGACAAGCGACTAAAGCACGGGATAGAATCCCTTGACAGAGAAAAGAGCACCGCGCTTATACAGTCCTTACGTCCTTGCAGATTTGTTTATAACTATGACCAGGACGGGCATTACCGGCACGGTCTGATTGCACAGGAGGTACTGACTGCGATCGGAGATGAAGACTGGGCGATCTGCTCCGAGAATCCAGATCCAGACGGGAACATGTACTATGCTCTGGACAAGACGGAATTGATCGCTGATCTGATTGCTGCGGTGCAGTTACAACACGAAGAGATAGAGAAGTTGAAAGAGAGGATGGAAAAGTATGAACAAAGCGTATATCCGTATTAATTGGGAAAATTACCCGAGCGATGCAACACCTATAAATAAGGTAAATCTTAACAGACTGGACAGTGCGACAGACATACTTGACGACCGTGTGATTACTCTGGATACCACAAAAGCCACGAAAACAGAGGTGGCAACTCTTGTGTCGGATGTGACCTTTGAGGAGTCGACCGGAATCATCACGATCACAAAAAAGAATGGTTCAAAGGTTACGATCGACACGCAGATGGAGAAAATCGCCGTCAACTTTGACTATGACCCGACCACGGAGCAGATCATGCTTACTCTGATCGATGGCACGAAGCAGTACATAGATTTGTCGGCGCTGATTACGCAGTATGAGTTTTTGGACACTGATACAGTGGCTTTTACCATCGGTACGGACAGCAAGGTATCAGCCGTTGTAAAAGAGGGAAGCATCGAGGAAAAGCACTTGGAGCCAAACTATCTTGCCAAGATTAAGGGAGAAGCGGCAAAGGCAGAAACAAGCCGGGCAGATGCGGCGGCAAGCGCAACCAAGGCGGAAAGCTATGCCGTTGGCGGTACCGGGAGCCGGGAGGGCGAAGACTCTGATAATGCTAAATATTATTACCAGCAGGCAAAGGATGTGTCGGAGGGGTTAAAAGGTGGATTGCAGCCGCATGGCACGGTGGCTTTTGCAGATCTTCCGGCGCTTCCGGATGTCAATGCAGGATGGATGTTTAATATTTCAGACGAATTTACGACCACAGATGATTTTAAAGAGGGATCCGGGAATGTAATTCCTGCCGGTGCAAATATCTACAAGACATCAGACGGCAAGTGGGATGTGCTTGCGGGTACTCCGGTGACGGGGGTCAAGGGTGCAAAGGAGGCAGCCTACCGCCGTGGGAATGTCAACCTTACGGCGGCGGATGTTGGGGCGGTAGCCGAGGATGGGGATGCTTCGGACACGACGGTGACTTTTTCGGCGGCTGATGAGCGTACCAATATAGCCACGGGTGAGAAGTTATCTGCACTATTTGGAAAGATTGCAAAGTGGCTGTCTGATCTTAAGACGGTTGCGTTTACCGGAAGTTATAGCGATCTGACTGATAAGCCTACTATTCCGTCAAATACATGGCGTCCTGTACAGGACAATCTTACAACCGCCAGCAGCACAGATTGTTTATCTGCAAATATGGGGAAATATTTGTATGAAACGAAAGCCAATTCTAATCACACACATGATAGCCGGTATTATACCGAGACAGAGGTAAATAATTTGTTGGAAGCAAAGATGCCGGTATCGGGCGGCACTTTTACTGGAGCGGTTGGATTTGCCAATGGTACGTGGAATCCCGTTGGGGATGATTGCTATATGGGAGATTTTAATGCGGCTGGGTGTGTAGGATTTAAAAGCATGTCGTCTCAATTAACAGGTATCGCGCTTGTCGGCGCAAGTAGCAATATGTACGGTCGGCTTTTGGTACAAAATGATGGTGGTGATATGTACCTTGCCACAAACGGCGCTTTTTATGTGTCGAACGGAAATAATAGTGCACGTGCTCCGATCTATGCATCCGCTTTTACGCAGTCCTCTTCCAGACGTGTCAAGAAAAATATCGAGGATATGACCGAGACCGAAGCTAAGAAATTATTGGACGTAGAGGTTAAGTCGTATGACTACATCAACCCCGACATGCCGGATGGATGTTTCGGCTGCATCGCGGAGGATATGGCAAAAATAATCCCATCTTGCGTTAATGGAGATGTTGACTGCGCTGATGACGATGCCGCGGCTATTCAGGGCATTGGCATTGATTACTCCAAGCTGGTGCCACATCTCATAAAGATGGTACAGATCCAGCAGGCACAGATTGATGCACAGCAGGAACAGATCGATAAGCTTGCAGCACAGCTCTTATAGTTGGCACAAACCTGCATAAGCAGTGTTTTATACTTATTATAAGGAAAGAGAGG
>ERZ832317.1707-NODE-1707-length-27345-cov-4.571088_pt1 | contig 27345 bp, 24 predicted proteins | sample MGYA00519695_ERZ832317 | MGnify/ENA primary metagenome ERZ832317 (study PRJEB31850, sample SAMEA3708726) | human gut metagenome | biome: human gut; feature: human-associated habitat; material: faeces | place: China | collected 2014 ...
GTCTGACGACAGGCGTAAACGTCACTATGGTCACCGAAGATATTCAGGGACTGTGTAGCAACTGTACGTGCTGATACATCAAATACACAAGGAAGCTGTTCACCGGCAATCTTGTACATATTTGGAATCATCAGAAGAAGACCCTGTGATGCAGTAAATGTTGTTGTTAATGCACCTGCTGCAAGTGAACCGTGTACTGTACCTGCGGCACCTGCCTCTGACTGCATTTCTACTACCTTTACTGTATTACCAAAAATGTTTTTCTGTCCTGCTGCTGACCACTGGTCAACAACATCTGCCATTGGACTAGAAGGTGTGATAGGATAGATACCTGCAACTTCTGTAAACGCATAAGCAACGTGTGCAGCAGCTGTATTACCATCCATAGATTGTTTTGCTCTAGCCATTTCTTTGTAATCCTCCTTAAAAATATTGTGGAATTGTATCATTCCGATTATCTATATTTTAGTATTTCTTCGACAAAATGTAAAGGCATTCTTCTAAATTATCTATTAAAATACATAATTTCTTTGTAATGCCTTTACAATTTTTGTTTATTTTCACTATCGTTTGTGTATACAATATACTGTATCAGCTTCTTTTTATAACCTTTTCTGCCAGTTTTTCCAATGCCTGTCCATCTGCCTTTTTCATGACTGACCGGATTGTTACCATATCCTCACAAATAGTTATATTCTTCATATTCTCCAGATATGACTTCATCAGCCTGCCGGATACCGGACCCCACGAACCGTTTTCAATCACTGCCGCATAGCGGTTCTGGAAATTCTTCATTTTTAAATGATACAAAAAATCCTCCATGCATGGCATTAATCCACCATCATACGTAATGCCCGCAAGCACCAGCGCATCATAACGGAAGCTGTCCGCAACCGCTTGGGCCATATCTGCTCTTGCAAGGTCAAAAACAGCAACATTTTCTTCACCCTGCCCCTTCAATATAGAAGCAAAATGTTCAGCCACATATTTTGTATTGCCGTGAATTGATGAATATGCCACCACGACGCCCTTTTCTTCCGGCTGATAACTGCTCCATTTTGCGTATTTATCCAAAAAGTATTCCAGACCACCGGTAAGCACCGGTCCGTGCAGCGGTGCAATTTTTTCAATATCAAGTACCGCTGCTTTCTTTAAAAGGCCCTGGACATTAGCACCGTACTTGCCGACAATATTAATAAAATACCTTCGTGCTTCCCCTGTCCACTCATGCTCCAGTACGTCCTGTGCTTTTCCTGCGGCATCATAAGTGCAGCTCTGTGACAATGCACCGAATCTGCCAAATCCGTCCGCTGAAAATAAAATCTTATCGGCTTCATCATATTCGACCATGACTTCCGGCCAGTGTACCATTGGTGCCATCACAAAATGCAGCGTATGTCTGCCAAGCTTTAACGTATCGCCTTCCTTGACTTCTAATATAGAAAGTTCTTCTGTATCCAGTTCAAAAAACTGTGGCAGCATGGCTACTGTTTTTGCATTTGCCACAACAACCGTTTCCGGATACTTTACCAGAAATTTCCGGATATTTCCGGCATGGTCCGGCTCTAAATGCGAAACAACCAGATAATCCGGCGCTTTTCCACCAAATGCTTCTTCCAGATTATCAAACCACGCATCTGTCGCCCGGTTATCCACCGTATCCATTACTGCAATTTTGCTGTCCTTAATCACATAGGAATTGTATGTCACCCCGTCCGGTATCCGGTACTGGCTCTCAAACAAATCGATGGTGGTATCGTCCACGCCCACGCCCAGAATGGCGCTGCTGATGTTCTTTACGCTCATAAGCACATTTCCTCTCTGTTATTGGTGTGTATGGTCTGCCATGGCCGGCAATTATTTTAAGAATCGTCTCAGTATAGCACAGTCTGCCGCCTTCGTCAACTATTTATCAGGCCGGATGGCCGAATGACGTTCTACTGCGGTAGGTTATATGATAAAGTTCCAAATATATATCTTAGATACGTTATAAAATAAACTTTATCAGCTTGATAAAGTTCCCCCCTGTTGATAAAGTTCGAACTTTATCAGCTCACCCGAAGTTTATCACCTTGATAAGGTTTGTTTTGTCGCGCTGATACGTCATTATTCAGGAACTTTATCAGATAACGTGCTGGTCTCAGAGAGTGCTTTCGGCAGCTCGTTCATGTCGTCTATCTCCAAAAGGGCGCTGGCGCTGGCCTCGTCGAGGCTCTGGACGCTGCGCAGCTTCCGGCTGATGGCCCGGCTGCGGACGCCGATGAGCTGGTCCAGCTCTTCGTCGGTCTGGCGCAGACGCTGCTGCATCTTGGCGAGGCCCTGCCCGAACTTGTCGAACTCCGTCTTCACCGCGCCCAGCAGCTGCCAGACCTCGCCGGAGCGCTTCTGGATGGCGAGGGTCTTGAAGCCCATCTGCAGGCTGTTCAGCAGGGCCGCCATGGTGCTGGGGCCGGCCACGTTCACCTGATAGTCCCGCTGCAGCACCTCCAGCAGGCCCGCATTCACCACCTCGGCGTACAGGCCCTCGAAGGGCAGAAACAGGATGCCGAAGGCCGTGGTATACGGCGGCTCCACATACTTTTCGCGGATATCCTTGGCCTCGCTGCGCAGCACCAGTTCCAGTGCATGGCGGGCGTTTTCCACAGCCTGCGCATCGCCGGATGCCTGCGCATCCTGCAGGTGGGCGTAGGTATCACCGGGGAACTTGGAGTCGATCGGCAGCCAGACGCTGCCGCCGTCGGCACCCGGCATTTTGATAGCGTACTCCACCCGCTGGGTGCTGCCGGGGATGGTGGCCACATTGGTGTCGTACTGCTCTGGGGCCAGAATTTCTTCCAGAATGGCTCCCAGCTGGATCTCGCCCAGGATGCCGCGGGTCTTGACGCCCGACAGCACCTGTTTCAGGCCGCCCACATCGGCGGCAAGGCTCTGCATCTCACCCAGGCCCTTGTACACCTGTTCCAGCTGGGCGTTGACCGCCTTGAAGCTCTCGGTCACCCGCTTCTGCAGGGCATCCTGCAGCTGCTCGTCCACCGTGCAGCGGATCTCGTCCAGCTTCTGGGCATTCTGTGCCTGCAAGGCCGCCATGCTTTCGGCCAGCGTTTTACGCATTTCTTCCAGCTTGCGAGCGTTGGAAGTTTCCAGCCCCTGCAGGCGCTGTTCCATGGTCTGCTGCTGCGCGGCCTGCCCGGCATTCAGGGTGCTGCTCATACCCTGCACAGCGGTCTGCAGCGTCTCGCTGATGCCGCGCATGGCGTCGTAGTTCTGCCGGGCCAGCTCGGCCTGCTTCTGGGCAAAGAGCTTCGACTGGGCGTCCAGCTGCTGACGCACCCACTCCTTGAGGGCTTCGTCGTCCTGCCGGGGTGCCGGTTTTCCGGATCGGTACAGCAGCAGTGCCTGCTGCAGGCAGATGGCCACCAGCAGAACCGTATACAAAAGCGAAAGAAATTCCATGGGATGTCTCCTTATAAAATCCAAGATCCGGGCCGTGCAGATGCAAAGCCCGGACCTTTTGCTTTTTACAGTGTCTCGTAGCGGCGCAGCGTCTGGTTCCACTGCAGCTGCTCGCCGTACAGACCCACACCGTCGGCTTCCACCTCGCCCACCTGATTGTCACAGGGGTCGGCGCGGAAGGAGCACATGGGCGGGTCAAAGGGTGCGCAGAGGGCACGGTTGGCCACCATGCGCCCGGTGTCCAGATTGCCGAAGTAGTGCAGGCGCATCTTCTCGTTCCCGGCACGGGCCATGGAGGCACCGGCCGAGCAGTCGGCGTACATCCAGCCGTAGGGCGCGATGTAGAACGCGGCCCAGTCGTGGCAGCCCACCATCTCCCGCCGCACCACCAGACCGCTCTGCCACTGGGCCGGGATACCGGCCAGGCGGCACAGCACAATGAAGGTAGCCGCCATGACGCCGCAGTCGCCCCGGCGGTTGTGGGCACAGCCGTCGGTGATGTTTTCCTGCACGAAGTAGGGCGGCTGGTAGTGGTAGTGGGTGTTGAGGGTCACATAGTCGTAGATGCGCTTTGCCTTCTGCATCGGGTCGGTGAGCCCCTGGGTGAGCTGGGCCGCCAGTGCCCGCAGATAGGGCGTGAACTCCAGATGTGGCAGCTCCTCCTGCGTGTCAAAATCCGGCTGCACGGGGTCCGCCTGCATGTGCAGCGGGTCGGCATAGCGGGCAGTGGTACGGTAACTGTACACCGCGCCAAAGGGCCGGTTCTCGGCAAGGTCGGCCTCCCAGTACGCCGTGCGCTGGGCAGCATCTTCCGGGGCAATGCAGGTGGGCGGCTCGGTGAAGGAATCCAGCGTGATGCCGCTCTGTGCCGGGCAGGCCGCCGGGAGCGGAAGCCACACCCGGACGTGCACGGTGCTGCGGCCCTGCTGCTTTGCAGCCGCAAGGGCAGCGGCAAAGGCCTCGTCGCTCATGCCGATGCTGGTTTCCAGCGTGATATCCGCGCTGACCGCGCCGGTGCGCACCATCTGCTCGTGCTCCAGCTCATACCGCTCCCAGCTGGGGTGCTGCTGGGGCGGGTCGATCTGACGGGCTGCCAGCTCCGGATGGGTAGCCAGCAGGGTCTCGGCAAAGGAGTGGATATATTTCTTCTCCCCTTCCACGAACCGCCAGTCCATGGCACCGGCCTTGTCCAGTGCACGGAATTCTTCCGGGGTAAAGCCCCGCACAAGGCTTTGCAGCATTTCCAGTGCCTGTGCTTCGGACACCGTGTAATCCAGCGGCAGGCGGCGCAGGATCTCCCGCTGGGCCAGCAGTGCATCCCGCATGGCATCCACCCCGCGGGGCGTGGGGTTTTCCGGCAGAGGGCCGGCAGGCTGCACCGGCTGGTTCTGAGTCTTTGTCCAGTCCTCCGCCAGGTAGGTGTCAATGCAGGCAATGGCCTCGGTATAATAGCCCGCCTCTTTCAGGCGGCGCACATCGTCCGGCAGGCCGAGGTTCAGGCTTGCCAGACAGGCATTCAGGTTCTTCATTGCATTCCGCTCCTCTTTTGTTCAGATTCAGCCGTTAATCTGGGTCTCCCAGAAGTTCGCAGCGTCCAGCATCCAGCCGTCGGCATCGGTGCCTGCGCCGGTACCCACGCCGTGGGTCGCATTGGGGAACAGCACCTCTTTGCAGGGCACATGGTGCTTTTCCAGTGCGCGGCTCAGCGCCGGGCGCTGAGCCGGGTAGCACAGCAGCGGGAACACATAATCGTTCTCGCCGTACCAGTGATACACCGGCGGGTAATCGTCGGTGACACAGTCAGAGATGTTCAGTTCATAGTACCGGCCCTCCAGTACAAAGGGGTCGATAGCAGCATGATAGACCGGCTTATACTCAAAGAAATTGTTGATGGGATAGCCCAGCAGCAAAGCACCGGGCTTGGGCACCCCATAGTGCTTGTAGCCCAGTTCGTCGCCGGAGAACACACCGGCCAGATGGCCGCCGGAGGAATAGCCCAGCAGGGCGTAGTTTTCCGGCTGCACATTGAACTGGCCTGCATGAGTGGTGATGAACCGGACAGCGTTGCCAAGGTCAGCCACCGGGGCGTTGTCCTTTGCCTTGAGGAACACGCGGTAGCGCAGCACGAAGGCTGCGTAGCCCATCTGGTGCAGCCGCCATGCCGTGGCATAGCCCTCGGACATATTGGCAGTATTGTTGAGCACATTGCCGGACATGACCACCACAAACTTGCTGCCGGGCACTTCCGACGGCCAGTAATACAGTTCCACGCCATCACGGGTGGCGTCTGCGGCAATCTCCTCCGGGGAGTACACTTTATAAGTCACCTGAGTGCCGGCTTCATAGGTATCGGCCAGATAGTTCAGGGCGTCGGCGCTGTCCTGTGCCATGTTGGCGCCCACATAGTCCGACAGCGTGGTGCCTGCTTCCGGGGTGTCCGGGCTGTCCACGGCACTCTGCCAGGTCCACACGCCGCTGGCGGCGAATGTCGGGTCGGCACGCAGGTCAGAGACGAGGGTATCCGGCGTAACGGTCAGATGGCCCGATGCGGCAGAGGCCTCCACCGGCAGGCCGGCCAGCAGCAGCGCGGCGGCCGAGGCACCGGTCACCTGCAGAAACTGGCGGCGAGAGATCTTGTTTTGCATAAAAGCATCCCCTTTTTTATAAATTCAAATTCTGATATTTCAGGAAGTGTGCTGCTCCCAGAAAGCCACCGCATCCGTCATCCAGCCCTCTGCATCCGTGCCGTTGCCGGTGCCGATGGCATGGGGTGCATTTTCATAGACGTGCACCTCACAGGGCACACCGTTTGCCTCCAACGCCTTCCGGACGGCCGGACCCTGGAACGGATATCCCAGAGTCTTCAGGGTAACATCATTCTTGCCGTACCAGAAATAGGTCGGCGGGAAATCCGGTGTGATGCCGCCTGAGATATCCGACCAGTAATACCTCCAATCATACGATGCCAGATCCGCAAGCACATGATAGACCGGCTTGAGCTCTGCAAAATCGTTGACAGGGTAGCCCATCAGCAGCGCACCGGGCTTTGGCACATCATAGGCCTTGTAGCCATAGCGTTTATCCGAACTGAACAGCCCGCACAGCTGCCCGCCGGAGGAAAAGCCCACGAGGGCATAGTTTTCCGGCTGCACGCCGAACTGCTGTGCATGGTTCGTGATGAACTGCACCGCCCGGCCCAGATCCTGCAGGGGGCCGTTGTTGCTGATATCCCACCAGATGCGATACCGCAGCACAAAGACGCTATAGCCCATCTTGTTCAGCTGCGCTGCCACAGCAATGCCCTCGTTCAGGTCGCCGCTTTTCATGGCCGCATTGCCGCCCACCACCAGCGCATATTTGCCATCGGCATTCGTGCCGGGGAACCAGAACAGCTGCACACAGCCCAGCGAGGAGTCGGCTGCGACCTCTTCCGGGCTGTACACCTGCCAGGTCACCTGCTTACCGGCTTCGTAATTCTCAATGACGATGTTCAGGCCGTCGGCGCTGTCCTGTGCCGTGGTCTCACCCACATAGTCCAGAAGGGTCTTGTTTTCATACAGGCGGCGCAGTGCAAGGCTGTCCGCATCGCCTTTGATATACGTCGAGATTCCGCTGCCCGCAATGGCCGGGTCGGAGCGGATCTCCTTCATGGTCATATCGGTGGTGATGCGGCCCTCCGCACACACCGGCAGGGCAAGAACAGCTGCAAGGCACAGCACGACTGCACCGCGTTTCAGCAGATGTCCGAACATTTCACCCATTCCTTTCCGTTTTGAATCAGCCGGTGGTATGTGCTTCCCAGAAGGCGGCGGCCTGCGTCATCCAGCCCTCTGCATCGGTGCCGTTGCCGGTGCCGATAGCGTGGGGTGCGTGCTGATATGTCACACGTTTGTAGGGTACATTGCAGGCCTGCAGAGCCTTTTCAAAATCGTTATACTGGCCGGGCATCCAGGCAGGGCCCAGCATACTGTCGTCGTTTCCGCGCCAGAAGTATACCGGCGGATATCCTTCTTCCACAGCCTTGTCCAGAGAGGTCCAGTAATAACGCCACCCACAGGTGCCGATATCGTACAGGGTGTAGTATACCGGCTTCATCACGGAGGTGTCGGAGACGGAATACCCCAGCAGCAACACGCCGGGTTTTGCCACATGATACCGACCATAGCCTCGCTTGCTGTTGGCAAACACCCCTGCAACCTGTCCGCCGGAGGAAAAGCCCACCAGGGCGTAGTCCTCTGGCTGCACGCCAAGTTCCTCTGCATGGGCCGTGATATATTCCACCGCCCGGGCCAGGTCCTCCAGGGGAGCATTGTCGCCCATATCCATCCAGATGCGGTACCGCAGCACGAACACCCCGTACCCCATATCATGGAGCTGGGCCGCTGACGCCATGCCTTCCCGCAGCTCGCCGCTGGTAAAGGCAACATTGCCGCCCAACACCACCGCAAATTTGGCGTTTGCCTGCTCCGCCGGGAAATAATACAGTTCCACCGCCGCCTTGGCTGGCATGGCGGCGATCTCCTCCTCCGTGTAGACCTTGTAGGTCACCTGACGGCCTGCATTGTAGTTTTCTACTACCAGGTTCAGGGCTGCTGCACAGTCCTCCGCCTGTTCCTGGCCTGCGTATTCTGCCAAGGTCTGGTTCTGAAAGCAAGCTCGCAGCAGTGCGCTGCCATCATCGGCGTTGCCAAAGGTGAAGATGCCCGACTTTGCAATGCTGGGGTCCTGCCGGATCTCCTGCATCGTGGTCTGGGCTGTGATGGGGCCGGTGTTTTCCGCTGCCCATACGGGCAGGCTCAGGCAGGCCAGCTGTGCCAGGCACACCGCCCCACACAGCAGCTTGTAGTTCCATGATCTCATTTTTTGTTCCTCCTTTGGTCCGGTCCCAACCGGACGATATGAGTTTATTGTATCACATCCCAGGCTATTGTCAAAACAATTCTGCGGCCCCGCCTGCTGCAAATCCAAGACCAGATCAAACAAAGCAGGTGCCGCACTCCGCTCAGACAATCGTGTCTGACAGAACTGTGCTGCCCCTGCTTTGATCTCGTGCGCAGACCCTCACGGTTTTGAAGCCCACGGTCGAAATGCCGAAGTCCTTTCTGTAACATGCCCCGTCATTCTGTCTGCCCTGCGAACCATTGACAAAAAAAACGCCAGACCCTCCTGTATCAACAAAAAAGGCTCCCTCCTAGAGGGAGCTGTCGCCGCAGGCGACTGAGGGAGCTGCACGCAAAAATGGGCCCGGAGACTTTCGTCTCCGGGCCCATTCAGAACCTGTTCTTTGGTCTGCCCTCAGGCAAACCAGCTAGTCAGTCACAAGGGCTGATTAGAACTCGACCTTCCAAGCCTTCTCACTGACATCGTTCTTCACGGTGCCGGTAGCCAGGTTGTAGATAGCAGCAGCGGAACCGACCATACGCAGGCCAGCGTTCAGAACGCCGTTAGCACCGTTCAGGAACTTGTCGCCAGCGGTCAGCTCACCATCATGCTTGCCGAAGCCAGCAGCGGAGCCGGTGCCGTAAGCACCCTTGACGCCGGTGAGCCATGCGTTGCCCAGAGCACCGGGCTTGTAAGCGCCGCCGAACAGAACGCCGACAGTGTTCTCGACGTACTTGCCCAGGAAGCTGTTACCGATGATGGTAACCATGTTGGTGTTGAACTTCTGCCAGTTCTTGACTTCCAGAGACGGAGCCAGGATGTCAGCCAGAGAAGCGCCACCGTTGACGTAGGTCATCTCGTTCTCAGAGATTGCGGAAAAGTTTGCAGGCATCATCATAATGAATTACTCCCTTCAAAATGTAGAAAGATATTTTGCAAGCTCACTTTCGTGTGCTCACCAATCCTTACTAGGATGGCAATAATATACCACACTTTCCAGAAATGTTCAAGTACCTTTTTGCAAAAAGTGTAAAAAATGTGAAACAAGGTCTATAAAAGTATTGCTTTTGTACAGTCCGCAGGCGGTTTTCCGGTTTTGACAGGTTTTTTTGCCCCGGGGCGGTACACTGGCTGCAAGGGGGCTGCGGCATTGAAAAGCGTGATCTACCTCGACGAGCTTCTGCTGACCAATTTTGTCCTTGCTGCCCTGTTTCTCACCGCAGCCGGTCTGCTGTGCGCCACCGTGTGCACTGGGGTGCGGCTGTGCACCGGGGCGGCGCTGGCGGCAGTGTCGGCACTGGTACTGCTGGCCCCGGAGCTGCCGGGAGCCGTGGCAGTTGGTTATAAAATTTTCACAGGTTGCGCGGTGGTGGCCGCCGCCTACGGCCTGCCCGGGCGGGGGCGTTTTGCTCGGTTGTGTGCGTGGTATGCACTGCTCAACCTGCTTTTGTGCGGAGCGGTGGTGCTGCCCGGCGTGCAGAGCCGCAACCTGAGCGTCAGCCTGCCCCTGTCCCCCGGGCGGCTGCTGGCCAGCTGTGCGGGGGTGTATGCCGTACTGCGGGCCCTGCTGTACTGCTTTGGCCGCAGCGGCGCGCCCAGCGTGCCCGCCACGCTGGAGGTGGCCGGGGTGCAGCTGCCGGTACAGGCCTTCCACGACACCGGCTTTGCCCTGCAGGAGCCGTTGAGCGGCAAGGCCGTGGTGCTGGTGGGCAAGGCCCACAACATCCACGATCCCGGCACCAACATGAACCTTGCCCGCATCCTGCGGGGCATGGGCATCCAGACCATCCCCAGCGATCTGCTGGATCTGTTCCATTCGCCGGATGTGGGCGAGGCGTGGCGCAATATGACGCTTGCGATGGGGCAGCGCACGCTTGCCGCCGCCGACATCATCCGGCGGGACGCGCGGCTCAACGCCATCTATCTGGCGAATTTCGGCTGCGTCAACGATTCCATGTACCCGCGTTTCTTTGTCAGGGAAATGGGCGAAAAGCCGTTCCTGCTGCTTGAGATCGACGAGCATTCCGCCGAGGCGGGCGTGGTCACGCGCTGCGAGGCGTTCCTTGACGCGGTGGCGAACTTCGACGCCGCGCGGGAGATCGCGCCCCGGCGCACGCGCAAGATCGAATTCGATCCCGGCGGCGATCGCGTGCTGTATCTGCCCCATGCCGCCAACGGCATGGCGGTGTGGGCCGCCGCGCTCAGGGCGCACGGCATCAACGCCAAACTCCTCCCGCCGCCCGACGAGCGGAGCCTCGAATGGGGCCGCCGCTGCCTCGACGGGAAGGAGTGCCTGCCCTGCACCCTCATGACCGGGGATATGGTGCGTCTGATCAAGGAGGACGGCGTGGACCCGGCGAAGGCCGCGTTCTTCATGCCCGGCTCGTGCGGGAGTTGCCGCTACGATCTTTTCAATACGCTCCAGCAGATCGTCTTTGAGGATATGGGGCTCGGCGGGGCGGCGCTTGTGGACGATTATCAGGGTACAAACCGCAAGCTCCACGCGATCATGTCCGGGGCCTCCTGCGGCATGTTGGCGTGGCGCGGCTTTATTGCGGCGGACATCTTGGAAAAGCTGCGCCTGCACATCCGGCCCTACGAGACCGGGGCGGGGGACACGGACAGGGCCTACTACGCCTGCCTCGACCGGCTCGCGGAGGTCGTGGAGGCAAAGGGCGACGTGGAGCGGGCCGTGATCGGCATGGTGGAAGCCATGCGCGCCGTGCCCGTGGATCGGAGCAGGCCGCGTCCCCTCATCGGGCTCGTGGGCGAGGCGTACCTCCGCAACGTCGACTACGCCAGCAACAACATCATCCAGAGTGTGGAGCAGATGGGCGGGGAGATACGTATGCCCGCGATCATGGAGGTGCTGTGGTACTCGCTCTACAAGCAGCGGTACTTTCAGGAACTGGGGCGGCACCGCGTCAAGGCGTTCATCCACCGCGTCCAGCACGGCATCCTCAACCGCATCGAGCGCAAGATGCGCCGCCATGCGGCCTCCGTGCTTCCCGATCCGTATGAAAAGCCCATCTGGGAGGTCATCGGGCAGAGCGGCCTGAGCCTCGATGCGGGCCTCGGTTTCGGGGCGTCCGTGGAAATGGCCCGCAGCGGCATCAGCGGGATCATCCACGCCATTCCCTTCAACTGCGTGCCGGGCACGGTGATCCAGGGCCTTGAGGGGCGCTTCCGTTCGCTGTTCCCCGGCATCCCGTTCATGACCGTAGGGTTCAGCGGGCAGGCCGATCTCGGCGTCCGCATCCGTCTCGAAGCGCTGGTGCACCAGTGCCGGAGCCTCGCCCCGGGGCACGCCGCCAGAATGTAACCCTTACCCGTTCACGGCGCGGTTGGCCGCCCTCCGGCGGGGTTGTCCCCCGGAATCAGGCTGCGGCCGCCGCGCCGCCGAACAAGGAACGACATGTTTCGCTATACGAACCACGTTTGCAAGAAATGCTTCCTCCAGAACGATCCCTTCCACAAGGTCACGCTCAACGAGGACGGCGTGTGCTCCCTGTGCGCCAAACCGGCCCCGGAAGAGGCCCGGCGCGATTGGGATGCGCTGGAAAAACGCTTTGCCGCCCATCTGGACCGCGTGCGCGGCACCCGGCCCTACGAGGGCCTGATCATGATGAGCGGCGGCAAGGACAGCGCGTATCTGGCGGATCTCCTGAAGGAGACCTACGGGATGCGGCTTCTCGGCTTCATCATCGACATCAACTATGAGTATCCGGAGACGTTCGAGAACGCGAAGACCATCGCCCGGAAGCTGGATCTGCCCTATGTCGTCTTCCGGCAGGAACCGGAGGCCATGCGCCGCTACTACCGCTTCCTGTTCACCGAGAAGGCGCTGCTCCAGCCGGACGGCGGGCAGGTGTGCACGTTCTGCGGGCGCTTCCTCATCCATTCGGCGTGCGCGTTCGCCCGGCGCATGGGCATCCCGCTGGTGTTTTCGGGGCACAACCCGGATCAGATTTTCCTCATGGGCGAAAGCATCCACAACACCCCGGAGCAGGATGTGCTCATCGAGTTTCTCATGGAAACGCTGTCCGAGGAGACGGGCAAGGCGTTGGCCCGCTGGCGGGAGAGCTACGGGGAGCCGGAGCTGCCGCTGTTCCCGGATTCCATCCACGTGGAGGGGACGGAACTGCTGTTCCCGTTCCAGTATTTCCCCTACCGCCCCGAAGCCATGATGCGCCACGTGCGCGAACGCCTCCAGTGGCTGCCGATCAAGCGGTTCTCCAAGACGTACATCGCCTCAGGGTGCCGCCTCGTAAAGCTGTGGGCGTACATGGCCTATCTCAACAATACCAACAGCTACGTCGATTTTGAATTCTGCAACCAGATCCGCAACGGCACGCTTTCTGCGGACACGGTGCGGCAATTCTACGAGCAGGCCGAGATCGATTACGAGGAGCTTGCGGAGCTCATTGCCGAACTGGACATGGCCGGGCCCATGAAGGCGCTTTTGACCCCTTATGGAGAGAAGGCGGAAGCGCTGCTCCGGTTGCTTCCTTGACGCATTCCTTCTTCCGTAACCCGTTTATGATTCTGAAAGGATGTCCGATGAGCCAGATATTCCTGTCACCTTTTGCCATGCCTGAGCTTGACCGCGTGGTCGAGCAGTTGTGCGCCCCCTCGTCGCTGGAGGGGGTCTTCCACCGCCCGCTCCACGATGCGCCCATGCCTTCGCTGGACGTGCTGGGAGAAATCCTGTCGCGCCTGAAGATAGCCTTGTTCCCCGGTTACTTCGGCATGTCCAACGTGCGTATGGAGTCCATGCGCTACCATCTTTCCGCCAACCTCGATTCCATTTTCCGCAAGCTGGCGGAGCAGATCCGCTGCGGCGCGTGCTTTGCGTGCGCGGAATACGCGCAGGAGTGCCTTGAGTGCGAGCGCATCTCGCGGGAAAAGGCGCTTGAGTTCATCGAGCGTCTTCCGCATATCCGGCGTCTGCTCGCCACGGACGCAGGGGCCGCCTATCAGGGCGACCCGGCTGCGACCAGCGCGGGCGAAACCATTTTTTGCTACCCGTCCATCCTGACCATGATCCACTACCGCATCGCGCACGAGCTGTACCTGCTCGAAGTGCCGATCATCCCGCGCATCCTGTGCGAAATGGCCCACGCCATCACCGGCATCGACATCCATCCCGGCGCGTCCGTCGGGGAGGCGTTCTTCATCGATCACGGCACCGGCGTGGTCATTGGGGAAACGTGCGTCATCGGCAGGGGATGCCGCTTGTATCAGGGGGTTACGCTCGGCGCGCTGTCCTTCCCCAAGGGGGCCGACGGGGTGCTCATCAAGGGCATCCCCCGCCATCCGAAGCTGGAGGACGACGTGACCGTGTACGCGGGCGCGACCATCCTCGGCAACATCACCATCGGGGCGGGATCGGTCATCGGCGCGAATACATGGGTCACGCGGGACGTGCCCCGCAACAGTAAAGTCGTTTCGGGAGACTGACATGGAAAACACGAACAGCCTCGGCCTGCTGCTGTCCTTCGCGCGGCCTTGCCGCAGGCTTCTCGCCGCCTCGGTGGGCCTTGCCGTGCTCGGCGTGGCTTCGGGCATGGTGCCGTATTTCGCGGTATCATACATGATCGTGGATCTGTATGCGGGCACGGCGACGCCGGAAAGCCTGTTCCTCTTCGCCCTGATAGCCCTGTTGGGGCAGACCGGGCGCGTGGCGCTCGGCACGGGGTCCACCGTGCTCTCCCACCGCGCGGCCTTCGCCATCCTGAAAGGCATCAGGACGGACATCGCGGCCAAGCTGTCCCGTATGCCGCTGGGCAGCGTGATCGAGACCCCCTCCGGCAAGCTCAAGACGCTCATCGTGGACACGGTGGAAAAGATGGAGGTGCCCCTCGCGCACCTCATCCCCGAACTGACCTCGAATCTGCTCGTGCCGTTGTTCATGGCCGCCTACCTGTTCTGGCTGGACTGGCGCATGGCGCTTCTGGCGCTGGCCACGTTCCCGGTGGGGCTGTTTTGCTACATGGCCATGACCAAGGATTACGCGGAGCGCTACGCCACGGTTCAGGACGCGGGGAAGGGCATGAACGCCGCCATTGTGGAATATATCAACGGAATTGAGGTCATCAAGGCGTTCAACCAGTCCTCGGCCTCCTACGGGAAATTCGTAGCGGCGGTCAGGGCCAACCGGGACGCCATGAAAGACTGGTTCCGCGCCACCAACGGCTATTACGTCGCGGGGATGGCCATTGCCCCGGCCTCGTTGATCACCGTGCTGCCCGCCGGGATATACTTCCACATGAGCGGAACGCTGGACGCCCCCGCCGCGATCACCTGCTTTATCCTGTCGCTCGGGCTCATCCAGCCGATTTTGCAGGCGCTCGGCTACACGGACAGCCTCGCCATGATGGACAGCACCCTCAAGGAGGTTTCCGACTTGCGGGGCAGGCCGGAAATGGTGCGCCCTTCCAACTGCGTGCCGTTGCGCGGGCATGGGATCGAGTTTGATCAGGTGTCGTTCGCCTATACGGGGACGGGGCGGGAGGTCTTGCAGGATGTGTCTTTCAAGATCGTGGAAGGCGGCATGACCGCCATCGTCGGACCGTCCGGCTCGGGCAAGTCCACGCTCGCCAAGCTGCTGGTCAGCTTTTGGGAAGCGGATCGCGGGCGCATCCTGCTCGGCGGGGTGGATGTCCGCAAGCTCCCGTTGTCTCAGGTCATGCAGTCCGTCGCCTATGTCTCGCAGGACAATTTCCTGTTCAACGTCAGCCTGCGGGAGAATATCCGCCTCGGCAGGCCGGACGCCACGGACAGGGAAGTGGAAGAGGCTGCGGAGGCTGCCGCGTGCGGCTTCATCAAGGCATTGCCCGGCGGATATGATACGCCTGCCGGGGATGCCGGGGCGCGCCTTTCCGGGGGCGAGCGCCAGCGCATCGCCATTGCGCGGGCCATGCTCAAGGACAGCCCCATCGTGGTGCTGGACGAGGCGACGGCCTTTGCCGATCCCGAAAACGAGGCGTTCATTCAGGAGTCGATCAGCCGCCTCGTCAAGGACAAGACGCTGGTGGTCATTGCGCACCGCCTTTCCACCATCGTCCGCGCGGATCGCATTGTGGTCATGGACGGGGGCCGCGTGTCCGCCGTGGGCACGCACGCGGAACTGCTGCAAACCTCGCCTTTGTACGGGCGACTCTGGGAATCGCATACCGGGGCACGGGATGCCGAAGGAGCGGAACATGATTGAGACGATCCGCAGGCTGCTCGATTTTTCAGACCGTTGCCGCACGGATTTGCTGTGTGCCTTTGGCTACGGGGTGCTGTACTCCGTTTCGGAAGTCATTCCGGTGCTCGCCATCGTGGTGGCGCTGGAGGCCGTGCTGTCCCCGTCCGGCGGTGGCTGGTTCGCCGTTGCCGCGTCGGGCGGGCTTATGGGCCTGAGCGTCGCCGGAAAAATCATATTCGGAAAGAGGGCCACGGAACGCCGTATGCTCGCCAGCTACGATATGTGCGCGGACAAGCGCATTGAAGTGGGGGAAATCCTCAAGCGCGTGCCGCTCGGCTATTTCAGCCAGAATCGGCTCGGCGAGCTGACAGCCACGCTCACCACCACGCTCGGCGAGATCGAAACCAACGCCGTGGCAATCCTCGACAAGGTGGCGAACGGCTTCGTGCACGCGGTGGCCATCACTCTGCTGATTTCGTGGTACGATTGGCACGCTGGCCTGATCACGGCGGCGGGGCTCGTGGTGTCCCTGTTCGTATACGGGGCCATGCAGCGGAAGGGCAGGAAGCTCTCCCCGGTACGCCAGGCGGCGCAGTCGAGGCTGGTGGCGGCGGTTTTGGAATATGTTCAGGGTATGGCCGTGGTGAAGGCGTTCGGGCTTGGGGACCGCTCCAACAGGGCGGTGGACGAGGCCATCGAAGCCTGCCGCGCCAGCAACACCGATCTGGAGCGTTCCTTCTCCACGTTGGCCGCAGTCTACCAGCTGGTGTTCAAGGTGGCGGCGTTCGGCGTGCTCCTCTCTTCGGGGCTGCTGTACCTGAGCGGCGATATGGATCTGATCAAATGCCTGCTGCTCATGGTTTCGAGCTTCATGCTGTACGCGCACATCGAAATGATGGGCAGCGTTTCCGCGCTGTCCCGCGTCATTTCCGTAGCGCTGGATCGCATGGAATCCCTGAAGAATGCCCCGCTTCTGGACGAGCGCGGGGAAGAGTTCGTGCCGGAGTCCTTCGACATCCGCATGGAGGATGTGGTGTTTTCCTACGACGGGACGCGCCTCCTCGAAGGGATCAATCTTGTGATCCCGCAGGGGACGACCACCGCGATCGTCGGGCCTTCCGGCAGCGGCAAGACGACCCTGTGCAACCTTATCCCCCGCTTCTACGATGTGACCGGCGGCCGCATCCTCATCGACGGGCAGGACATCCAGCACGTCACCCTCAAGAGCCTGCGCGAGGACATCGGCATCGTCCAGCAGGACGTGTATCTGTTCAGCGGCTCGGTGGCGGACAACATCGCCTACGGCAAGCCCGGTGCCTCCCGCGAGGAGATCATCGAAGCGGCCCGTCTGGCCGGTGCCGAGCGGTTCATCCTCGCCCTGAAGAACGGCTTCGACACCTACGTCGGTGAGCGCGGCGTCAAGCTCTCCGGCGGCCAGAAGCAGCGCATCGCCATCGCCCGCGTCTTCCTGAAGAACCCGCCCATCCTGATCCTGGACGAGGCCACCAGCGCCCTGGACAATGAGAGCGAGATCCTGGTGGGCCAGAGCCTTGAAAAGCTGGCCCACGGCCGCACCACCCTGACCATCGCCCACCGCCTGACCACCATCAAGAACTACGACCGCATCCTCGTCCTCGGCTCCGACGGCATTGAGGAATCCGGCACCCACGATGAGCTGCTCGCACAGCACGGCGTCTACTACCGCCTGTGGAACCAGCTGCCGGGAAAAGATACGCTGTAACCCGAAATCTCTGTACGAAAAAAGCGAAGCCGCTGAACATTCAACGGCTTCGCTTTTATAGTTTTTAATCAGGTCGCTGCTTTTTGCAGATAAAATTCACTCTCCGCTACACGCATCACAAAATCATATTCCAGACGTGTTGCCTTTGATGGATCGATGTTGTAGCGCTTACAGACCGACCGAAAATAGGCGAAATACTCCAGATCCTCCTGTTCCAACGGAACGACCCAGCTTTTTTCCATTGGTTCATTCATCATTGCCCACCTCGTATTCTTTGATCAGATTTTGCGCCGCATCCTCCCAGATCACCAGCCGGAACGGATCATACCGCCCGACCTGCCGTGCGCCGAACTCCCGGATATAGTATCTCAGCAGCGTATCCGTTTTTGCCTTGAACAGCACAACGCCATCAAAGCCACTTTCTACCGATTCTTTTACAGCATACGCAAACAGCGCCTTTGCAATCCCCAGATAACGTTTTGCCTGCCCAGCGGAATGCAGCAAATTTGCATTGCTTTCCGGCTGGCTTTTCAGATAGACTACTTCCACCGCCATAAACTTTTCATCTGCTGCATAGGACATCAGACCTAAAAGCTCATTGGTTTCTGTTTTCAGTGCAACACGGTTTGGAAAACGCCGCGCAGTCTGTGTATTCCAGCTCGTCTGCCAACCAGCAGAAGCGGTTTGTTTCAAATCCGCATCACTGGTCGGAACGACTTTTACGGGAATGATCTGGTCGCTCTGCACGTCCCGGACAAATAAATTCAACTGCATTTCCGATCTCCCGTGGAAACGTTCGGCTTATTCGCCCACGATGAGACGGACGGCACCATAGATGCCAGCGTCATTGCCGAGGCTTGCGGCCTTGATGGGGATCTCGCGGCAGGAGCGGAAGGCGTATTCCTTGAAGTGCTTGACCAGCGGGTCGAACAGGACATCGCCTGCGCGGGCCACGCCGCCGCCGACGAGGAACATTTCGGGGTCGGTTGTGGAGGCGATGCTGGCCAGCGCCATGCCCAGCGTGTTGGACATATCCTCGACCTCGCGGGAGGCCAGCGCATCGCCATTGCGGGCGGCATCAAAGACATCCTTGGCGGCAAAATCGGTGCCGCGCAGGACGCACTCCACCTCCGGGTTCTCGTCCAGCAGCTTCTTCATGCAGCGGACGACGCCGGTGGCGCTGGAGTACTGCTCCAGACAGCCGCGCTTGCCGCAGCCGCAGACGGCCGTCTCGTGCGGATTGACCGTGATGTGGCCGATCTCGCCGCCCGCGCCGTGGGCACCATCAATGACCTTGCCGTTGACGATGACGCCGCCGCCAACACCGGTGCCCAGCGTGACCATGACTGCGCTGCGGCAGCCCTTGGCGGTGCCCATCCAGATCTCGCCCAGGGCGGCGACGTTGGCGTCGTTGCCGACAAGGACCTTCAGGCCGTCCAGCAGGCCGGACAGCTGAGCGGAAACGTTCCGCTCGCCCCAGCCGCCGAGGTTGGCACAGACGATGGGCACGACGCTGGAGTTCAGAACCGGGCCGGGCACACCGATGCCCACGCCCTCGACCTGCTCTGCGGCGATCTCCTTCTCGGTCATCTTGCCGTGAATGGCGTCGGCCAGATTTTCGAGGATGTGCTCACCGGCGTTGGAGGTGTCGGTGGGCACCTCCCACTTTTCCAGCAGTGCGCCGGACGTGGTGAACAGACCGACCTTTGCGGTGGTGCCGCCCAGATCAATGCCAAATGCGTATTCTTTCATGATTCATTTACCCCTTTTCCGCAGCGGTCGCCCGCTGATCATTTTACCTTGTTGCCATTATAACATATTCTGCCGCAGATGGGGAGCCATTTTTTCGGATTTTTCCAGTCTCGTGCGGGGCGCGGCTGTGTTCTGTGGGCCGCAGGGCGCAAAAAAACGCGCCCGCCGCAAGGCAGAGCGCGTTTTCGTTGCAATGAAAGGCCAGAAGGCTTATTCCTCGTCGGGTTCGTCCTCTTCCTCGTCGTCCTCATCATCGTCCGTTCTGGGCTTGTAGAAGATGCCGCTCAGGAAGATGCTGACGAAGTACAGCAGGCACATGGGCACTGCCACGAAGCACTGGGACACGATGTCCGGCGGGGTGATGATGGCTGCGACCAGGAAGATGAGCACGATGGCAACGCCGCGGCCCTTCTTCATGATCTCCGGGTTTGCGATGCCCATCTTGGCCAGAATGATGGTGACCAGCGGCATCTCAAAGACGCAGCCGAAGATGATGAACATCGTCAGGCAGAGGTTGATGTAGCTCTCGATGCTGATGGACGCCGTGATGTAATCGGTGCCTTCCAGAGTGACCAGGAAGTTCAGCATAAAGGGCAGGGTGACCTTATAGGCGAACAGGATGCCGACACAGAACAGCATCAGGCCGAGCAGCAGCACCAGCTTGAAGAAGAAGCTCTCGCTCCGCTTCAGGCCCGGCTTTGCAAAGGCGTAGATCTGATACAGCGCCACCGGCACGGTGATGACCACCGCCGCGATCAGCGAGACGCGGAAGTACTGCATCAGCTTCTCCTGCGGGGCCAGGAAGACGAAGGTATAGTTCGCATTCCGGGCCATGGCCGTCAGCAGATCGATCAGTTTGTCCGAAACTGCCAGAAAACCGATCACACCCACCACAAACACGACTGCGCAGATGATCAGCCGGTTCCGCAGCTCTTTCAGGTGGCCGGTCAGCGTCATGCTGCCGTCCTCCGACATGACTTCGGCTTTCTTTTTGCGCTTAACGTTTGTAGCCACGAATTACTCCTCGTCCTTCTTCTCAGCCTTGTCCTCAGACTGGGTCTCGGTCTTCTTGACTTCGCCGTTGTCATCGACGTCGTCCATGCCTTCCTTGAAGTTCTTCATGGTCTTGCCGAACATCTTGCCCAGCTTCGGCAGGTTCTTGGGTCCAAAGATGACCAGAACGATGATCAGAACGATGATAAGCTCCTGAGGTCCGATTCTCATAATAAAATCTCCTTTTTCCTCTTGCCGCGCCGTGCGGGCGGGCTGATTTACAATGTATCGTACAACCGCGGGCGCGGGTGCATCCAAACAGGGACGGTCAGGCCTTGGCCTCTTCCGCCGGGGCAGCGGCTTCGGCTTCCTGGGCGGGGGCAGCTTCCGCAGCCGGGGCGGGCGCTTCCGTTTCGGCGGGCTTTTCTGCGGCCTTCACGGGTTCCGCAGCCTCAGCCGGTGCTTCCTCCGCCTTCGCAGACTCTTCTGCGGGAGCAGCCTCGGCCTTGGCAGGCTCTTCGGGCAGCTCCTCCACGGCATCTTCCAGCTCGGTGACCTCTTCGGCCTCCTCGGCCTTCTTTGCCTCTTCCTTGCTGGTCTTGCCGATGTTGGTGAAGCTCTTGGTCACATCCTTCATGCTGTCGTCGATGTCCTTCTTGAGGTCCGTCAGGGGGGCGACCGCCTCCTTGATGGGAGCCTGGATCTCGTTCAGCGGCTCGACGACGTTCTTCTGGATCTCCTCGGAGGCAGCGCCGGTGTACTTCTTCAGCTCACGCAGCATCTTGCCGAGCTTGCGTGCGTACTCCGGCAGCTTATCCGGGCCGATGACCACGAACGCAACGATCACGACAAGGATCAGCTCTGTAAAACCAATTTTCATAGCGTTCCAATTCCTTTCCTCAAACACAGGCCGTTCTTTTTGGGGTCTGCATTGCTGTACGGTTCTGGGGTTTGGCGCAGCGGTGCGCCTTTCGTTGCCCTATGTATACCGGATGTCAATGAACTGTATATGAATTTATTTTGAACAGTTTATGAATAAGACAGGTTTACCCCTCTTTTTCTAAACAAAATCAAAATTTCAGTGACTATATTACAGTTCGGAAATCAAAAAACAGCCCCGGCGTCATGTCCGGGGCCGTCGTTCTCATCGTTCAACGGACTGGGTTCGTCAGGGTGCCGATGCCGTCGATCTCGCATTGCACGACATCGCCGGGGACGAGGAACTGCGGCGGATCCATCCCCATGCCGACGCCCGCCGGGGTACCGGTGGCGATGAGGGTGCCCGCCTTCAGGGTCATCCCCTGCGAAAGCTCCGCGATGACGTGGTCGATGTCAAAGAGCTGCAGGCCGGTGTTGGAGTCCTGCCGCTTCTCGCCATTGACGAAGCTGCGGATGCCCAGTCTGGGCGGATAGGTCTCGAACTCGTCCGCCGTGACGATACAAGGCCCAATGGGTGTGAAGCCGTCCAGACTCTTGCCGAAATACCACTGCTTGTGGGCCGTCTGGACATCGCGGGCCGAGACGTCGTTCAGGATGGTGTAGCCGAAGACGACGTCCTTCGTCTGCCCGGCAGGCACATCTTTGGCATCCATGCCCAGCACCACAGCCAGCTCGCATTCGTAGTCCAGCTTCTTCACAAGGTCGGTGTGGGCCTCGATGAAGCCGCCGTCCGGCACCGCCCGCGTGACCCGCTTGGAAAAGTAGATGGCATCCTGATGCCGGGTCGCAAAGGCGTCGGCGGAATACTTTTCCGCCTCGTCCGAGTGGGCCATGTAGTTGATGCCCAGGCAGATGACGTCCTGCGCCGGAGCCGGGATGGGACTTTCCAGCGTGACGGCCTCGATGGGCAGGGCCGGGATGCCCGCAATGGCCAGCGACAGCCCCGCCCGCACCTGCGGGGTCAGGAACGGGATGGCGTCGGACAGCGTCTCATAGCGCAAGCCCAGCCAGCTCAGCGGCCAGACCTGACGGCCATCTGCCGACAGGATGGCCGGATCTTCGATGCCGTCCGGCAGACGGCAGGTGACAAAGCGCATGGGGGAAGCCTCCTCTCAGTGCCGATAGGCGATGGCGTTTTGGATGCGGTCGGCTTCCGCCGGGCCGGCCAGCTGGCGGACCAGCTCCAGCGCAAAGGGGATGGCGCCGCCGAGGCCGTAGCTGGTGGTGATGCTGCCATCCACCACGACCTCTTCGTCGTGGACGACGGCCCCGGCCAGTTTGTCCTGGAACCCGGCGTGGGCGGTGGCGTTCCGGCCCTCCAGCAGGCCCAGTGAAGCCAGGATGCTGGGGGCCGCGCAGATGGCCGCCACCTTCCGGCCTGCCCTGGCAAAGGCGGTGCAGGTGTCGGTCACGGTCTTGTTGGCGGCAAGGTTCGGGGTGCCGGGGATGCCGCCGGGCAGGACGACCATGTCCACGTCGGAATAATCCACCTCTTCGGCCAGAGCGTCGGCGGTCAGGTGGATGTTATGGCTGCTGACCAGCTCCCTGCGGCCCATGGCAGACGCCACGATGACCTCGACTTTGGCGCGGCGGAGAAGGTCCGCCACCAGCAATGCCTCGCACTCTTCTGTGCCATCGGCGAAAAAGACAACTGCTTTGCTCATTGTATCTGCTCCTTCCTGCGGCCCTGCTGTGCGCTGTGCGCAGCAGGGGATAAAAAAGCGCACTGCGGGCGGAGTGCTCCCCTGCCCCGCCGTGCGCGGTCCTGCATTATTCCTCGGTGGGTGCCTCGGCCTTTTCTTCCAGCAGACGGCGCAGCACACTGTCCTCCCTGCTGATGACCCGGCTGACCCGGCTGATGATGGCGCTGGACGCGCCGATGTTGCCCATGATGCTGGTATAGCTCTGCTTGCTGACCAGCTTTTCTGCGATGTTGTAGCGCTGCTCCATTGCACTCAGCTCGGCGTAGCTGCACACATCCTGCAAAAAGCGATAGCATTCTTCCGGCGTTTTCAGTTCCAGCAATGCCGAATACAGGCCGGACTCTCCGGTGGGATGATCTTTTGCCATGGCTCGTTTCCTCCCTTGTCGTTTTGGTGGGGGTCTGGCCCGCGATGGGCACTTCATTGCACTACATTAGTGTAGTACAAACGCAGGAAAATTGCAATGGGAAATTTCAGAGCATCTTTTCCATTTCGGTCAGCTGCATGGAGATGCCGCCCACCGCGTTCTCCACGGGCTTGAGCAGCCGGTAGCCCCGCGCCTTGAAGAACTGCTGCACCGGCAGGCACTTGGTGTGCACCTCGCAGCAGACGCGGCCCCGGCCCTCGCCGCGGGCCAGCCGCTCGCAGGAGGCCACGATGTCGCGGCCGATAGCCTTGCCCCGGTACTCCGGCTTCAGATAGAGATGGAGCAGGTGCAGGGCGGTGTTCTCCATCTTCCAGGCAAAGTAGCCGATGAGCTTGTCGCCCAGAAAGACGAGGAAGTAGTTCACATCGCGGTCGATGTCCTCTTCGATGGCGTCGGCGCTCTGCAGCGTCTCCACCAGCGCGTCCAGCTGCTTCGCCGGGTAATAGCGCTTGTAGACCTCGTGCCAGAGCTCGCTGGCAAGGTCGGCGGTCATGTGGATATATTTGGCCTTTGCGACCAGCTTGTAATCGGGTTTCATAGTTCTCCTATTCGTTGTTCAGGGTGAGCCCGCCGGGCGGGTTTTTTCTTATTGTACCATACGCCGCGCCAAAGTGCAAAACAAAAAGGCGGCTGCGCCTTCCAAAAAAGCGCAGCCGCCTGATTGTCGTTTTACCTGGGAACGAGATGTTTTACAGCGCGGTCTTGATGTTGTGATGAGTGGAGCTGTAACGAACAACTGCTTCCATCAGGGCGAGAGGCCACAGAATGACCTTGCCCAGGATCTCGGCCGGCTTGACACATACCGTGTCCATGCTGTTGATGCCGAACAGGACCAGACATGCGATACCACAGCCCAGAATGTAATAGTACATAATCAAACCTCCTATATCTTTCTACGGGTCTTGGACCCGAAGTTCAGTACTCAGCGGGGCGTTTTCCGCTCTCCGCATCCTTACTATACCGCAATTTCAATCTAAAGTCAATATCCGAAATCATGAAACAATTGAAAGCTTTTGTTGAAATTCGTTTTACTCATCGAAGTAAAGCGTAAAAGTTCGCTTTGCTTTATAAATGTGAAGTCAGTGTTCTGAATTGGCCGTGAGCTGGAAACAATTTGTTCATATTTGGGGTCAAAACGCCCCGAAAACCGGCGTTTTGTTTTCCTTGCAAGTACAGGAAATGCTGCACAAAAGTCCTGCTTGAAGTTTGTGCGGAATGCCGTGCAATAACAGCTGTCCCTCCCTCGTTTACAAGTTAAGGAAAGTCGTGTCGGAATTTTTGTTTTCGAAAGCCGGAGGGCCCCATCATGAAAGAAAAACTCTGCAAAAAAATCCTGGGTTTTCTACTCGCCTCCCTGCTCCTGCTGACCGTTTCGCCGCCTGCCTTCGCGGATATGGGGCCGAAACCGTCGGTCACGCTCAGGCTCTACATCTACAACGATCAGAATTACGCCGTGACTCTGCTGGGCAATACAGAATCCACCGGCCCATGGAGCGCCCCCAGCGCATACGGGGACTGGATGGGTTCCCGCGAGGTGTGGGAAGCCTTTCAGGCTTACGATGCGCCAGAGGGGTACTACTTCCTCGGCTACTTCGAGGAATACTTCGGCGACACCGAACAGACCTTCACCTGGGGGTACTACCCGCCCCAGAAATTCTATGTGCTCCTTTATAATATGGACACCGGGGTCTTTTCCATGAGCAAAGAGCCGGTCCAGCGGTATGCGTTCGACAGCGAATGGCAGGTGCTGTTCGACCCGGAGGACGGCTGGATGCACGTCTACACCAACCGGACCGACAGCGACCAGATTTCCCTGTTCACCTCCCGGTTACTCATCACGCTGATTCTGGAGCTAGCGCTGGGTGCCCTGGTGTTCGGCCTGCGCGAAAAAGCCCAGCAGAACCTCATCGGCGGGGTCAATCTGGCCACGCAGCTTGCACTGAACCTTGTTCTCCACTACGGGCTGTTTTATCTCGGCCCTTGGGCGGGCTTTGCGCTCTACGCCGGAATGGAAGTGCTGGTCTTCGCGGTGGAAGCCTCCGCCTACTGCCGCTGGCTGCCCTGGCCGGAGGGCAAAACGCCCCGCCCGGTGCTCTACGCCCTGACGGCCAACCTGCTCTCGTTCGGCGTCGGCTGGCTTTTGAACGAGCACCTGACGAACGCCCAGATCCGGCGGCTCAGCCTTGCGGCCCTGTTCCTGTGGTACACGGTGCCCAAATTGGCGGGAAAAACGTGTCTTTTTAAGCAAAACGCACAAGAAAACGACAAAAGATTGTGATTTTCCATTCTTGTTGCCAGAGAAGAAATGCGTTATAATAGAACCATCAAATCGGCGGATACCGGAAAGGAGAACATGCTCTATGGCAAAAGCATCGCAGGTCGTTTTAATGGAAAATGAATTTTACCTGATCAAAGCCCCGAACGGGAAGGTGTTGGAGGTAAAGAACTTCAATACCGAGAACGGCGCTGCGATCCGGTTGTGGGATTACGCAGGCCATCCGTGGCAGCAGTGGCAGTTCGTGGACGCCGGTGAGGGCCGCTGGCGCATCCAGAACCGGTTCACAGGCAAGTTCATCGATCTGGCGCTCGGCGGCGTGGTCGAGGGCACCTGGCTGCACCAGTGGAGCCGCAGCAGCGGGCTGAGCCAGTGCTGGGCGCTGGAACCCACCCGCAGCGGCCGCACCCGCATCCGGAATGTGCTGGCTGACAAGTACATCGACCTCGTGGGCATGAACACCGCGAACGGTGCCCAGGCCCAGATCTGGAACTACGTCTCCGGCGGCAATCAGGAGTGGAACCTTGTCCGCGTGGACCCCGCTTCCACCCAGATCAGTGCGCGCGGCAACGAGGCGCACGACCCGGAACCCACCCCCTCGCAGCGCAAGCACCAGAACGATCTGGTCCGCAAGCTGAACAACGCCGGCAAGGGCCGCGCTGCACGGAAATAAAAAAGAACGAAAAGACCCTCTCCGTCTCGCATCCGCTCGCCAGCTCCCCCGTCGGGGGAGCTTTGATGCTGACAGAACTCAACATCAAAACCTCGCCCTTCGGGAGAGGCGGCATTGCGGAGCAATGACGGAGAGGGTCTCTTTTATCGCAATTTTCAAAAATAGTGCCTATCAAAACGGCATATTTGCGATATGCAGTTTGCGGATGTTGCTTGTGCATTAAAAACGCAAACTGCTATATTATCAGAAGGAGAACGCTTCATGAACCCTGAATTTCCCATGCGGAACACGACGCTGTGTTATCTGGAGCAGGACGGCAAGTGGCTGATGCTCCACCGCGTCACCAAGAAAAACGACATGAACCACGACAAATGGATCGGCGTGGGCGGCAAGTTCGAGCCGTTCGAAAGCCCGGAAGACTGCCTGCTGCGCGAGGTGCAGGAAGAGACCGGCCTTCAGCTGACCCGCTTCCGCTGCCGGGGCATCGTGACCTTCATTCTGGGCCGTCTGACCGAGTACATGCACCTTTACACCGCAGACGGCTGGACCGGTGAACTGATCCGGGACCCCGCCCGCAACGAAGGGGTGCTGGAATGGGTGCCGACGGACACCGTCGAAACGCTGCCCATCTGGGAGGGCGACAAGATCTTCCTCCGCCTGCTCAAAGAGGACTGCCCGTTCTTCTCCCTCAAGCTGACCTATGAGGGGGATGCTTTAACGGAAGCGGTCCTCGATGGAAAACGCATTTTTTCCGCTGCCAAAGACCCGCAGGGCCTTTGACGGCCGGTTTAATTCAGTTTCAGGTCTCCCTCTTTGATCCAGCCCAGCTTGCGCTCGATCTCGCAGAAGACGACGCTCAGCACGGCGGGCAGGACGAAGCAGATCAGCACCAGGCCCACCCAATCAAAGGCGGTAACGGCCTTGCCGGCCTCGATCCAGCCGGTGTAGACGCCGATCTGGCCCACCAGGCCGCAGGTGCCCATGCCGCTGGAGACCGCCGGGCCGTTCATTTCCAGGCGGAACAGGCAGGTGGCGATGGGGCCGGTGATAGCCGCCGCCAGCGTCGGGGGGATCCAGATGCGGGGATTGCGCAGGATGTTGGGCATCTGCAGCATGCTGGTGCCCAGGCCCTGGCTGACCAGGCCGCCGACGCCGTTCTCGCGGTAGCTCATAAAGGCGAAGCCGATCATCTGGGCGCAGCAGCCAGCCACAGCCGCACCGCCTGCCAGGCCTGTCAGACCCAGGGCCGCGCAGATGGCCGCACTGGAGATGGGCAGCGTCAGGGCCACGCCTACCAGCACGGAAACGACAATGCC
>ERZ832317.1735-NODE-1735-length-27012-cov-11.856104_pt1 | contig 27012 bp, 19 predicted proteins | sample MGYA00519695_ERZ832317 | MGnify/ENA primary metagenome ERZ832317 (study PRJEB31850, sample SAMEA3708726) | human gut metagenome | biome: human gut; feature: human-associated habitat; material: faeces | place: China | collected 2014 ...
AGAAGGCACTTTTACGTGCCCTTCGGGGAATTCGTTCATTTGCACATGCAATACTATTCTTTTGCAAACACTATTTTAAAATGTGCGGCATTTCAGTTCTTTACACCTGCCAGGAAATCAACGATAAATTTTAATCTGTTTTGATCGTTTCGTTCATGCTTCCCATGCGGTATCCCTGAAGATCTAGGGTCACATAGCTGAAACCGATTTTCTTGAATTCAGAAACAATCTTTTCTCTGTTTGCATCTTCCATCAGTTTCAAAAATTCGGACGGCATCACTTCGATCCTTGCCATCTGGCCGTGGATGCGGACACGCAGCTGATGGAACCCCATGTCCAGAAGCAGCTGTTCTGCCTGGTCTACCATGGAAAGTTTGCTCTCTGTGATCTCTTCTCCGTAAACGAAACGTGAGGAAAGACAGGCAAAGGACTGTTTGTCCCAGGTCGGAAGTCCCATTTCTTTTGAAAGATCACGGATCTCCTGTTTTGTCAGCTCTACGTGGCGAAGCGGACTTTTTACATGAAGTTCTGCCACTGCCTGCAGTCCCGGGCGATAATCGCCGTTGTCATCCATATTGGAACCTTCTGCAACATATTTGATATTGTTTTCCTTTGCAATATTTCCGATTTTTTCAAACAGTTCATGTTTGCAAAGATAACAGCGGTTCTTCGGATTATGGGAAAATCCTTCGATCTGTAATTCTTCTGACTCGCAGATAATATGTTTGATGCCTTCTTTTTTGCAGAATGCTTTCGCTTCTTCCAGCTCACGTTTCGGAAAAGAGCAGGACTGTGCCGTCACTGCGATCACCTGATCTCCCAGCACATCGTGTGCCACTTTCAGAAGAAAGGTGGAATCCACACCGCTCGAAAATGCGATTGCCACGCTTCCGAGTTCTTTTAAATATTCCTGTAATGCTTCTAATTTTTTATTCATATTTGTTTTTTCCTTATAATTAATTATAATGCCAGGAGCAAAAGCCTGAAACCGTGATGTGCCTGTGCATAAGCTATATCATCCGGGAGGTTCCTGCACAATTCTTTTCACTGTTTCTTGAGCTGTACCGCTGCATTTTTATTCCTCAGTTCCAGATAACCGCACTCGGTCAGATATTCCAGGCTGTGCAGTGTAAAAGTTCCTCTGCTCATCGAAACTTCCAGCCACTCTTCCAGTACCTTTTTCCACGGCATCCACTTGTGGCGGTGCTGTTCTGAGGTATATTTATAATCTCCGATACAGTCTCCCAGTCGGTAAGCTGCCAGCACATAATTGTACATAACCGGGCTTTCTTTGTACAGTTTTTCCGGACGTGGATGTTCCTGCTCTGCAAGTGCAGGCACAAATTCCTGATCCAGACCAAGCATCCAGTTCAGAAACGGATCATAAAGATAATATACCGATGGAATGTAAGGGAATTCCATCGTTTCCAGTTTCCTGTCCTGTAAATCTGCTTTATATTTCACGATAATCTTTGCATTGAGCAATTCTCTCTGTGTGTAAATCTCCTCTATCTGACTACATTTCAGAACGGTCCTGCGAACTTTATTTTTTTCATTTTTGAGATAAAAAATTTCCCCTTCGCCGTACCCGAACATATATTCAAAAGAATCCGGTGCCGTGCGGCGAATTGGCGAATATACCATGTGATACTGGTTAAAAGTTCCTTTCATGGACTTTCTTGCTTCCAGATCAAAAATTTCCGGTATTTCTTCCATCGCCCAGATTCGAACCGGCCATTCAGCCATTGTCGGGCGTTTGTCAACAACGATCACTTCTGTCTTTTTCTTTTTGTTTTGTATGTCCTGTCCCCTCCTTTCTCCATACTCATATCATGATGTTTGGGTCAAAAGACGCCATACGAGAGTACCTCTGATATCTTTTGATACCTGCATCCGATTTAACTGATCTGCCAGCGGGTATGGCTTCCCTGATCGTCTTTGGTCACGATCAGCTGATCTTCGATCTCCTGCTTCAGTTCCGTCACATGCGAAATAATACCGATCAGTTTCTCGCCTTCTGCCATGTTCTGGAGGACTTTTACTGCCTGATCTCTGGAATGTTCATCCAGTGATCCAAAGCCTTCGTCGATGAACATCATATCAAGGTTGATCGCTGCGGAACTTTCCTGGATCTGATCTGCCATGCCAAGTGCCAGGGAAAGTGCCGCCATAAAGGACTCGCCACCGGAGAGCGTTCGCACTTCACGGACTTTTCCGGTCACAGCAGAATAAACCATCAGATCCAGACCTCTGTTTTTGCCTGTTCCGGCTTTGTCAATATCGCACATCCGCAGTTCAAACTGTCCTGCGGACATGTCCTGAAATCTCTGGTTTGCCGCTTCCAGGATCTGCTCCAGATAATGCCTTTGTACATATGTTTCGATATCCATTCTGGAGTTTTTCCTGTTTCCGGACAGAAGCTGATACAGTCCGTTTATTTTTTCATACTGATGCATCACTTCACTGCGTTCTTCCATCTGCGGTTTTAATGCCTGGCAGACTTTCTGATCGATCCGCCAGATTTCCTGCCATTGTTCCAGAACACGCTGACTTTCTTTCCACGCCGCTTCTGCTGCTTCACTGGTTTTTTCCAGTTCTTCCAGGACTGGTTTTGGCTGTTCGCCGATCGCTGCCCTGGCAGAATTTATCAGGCTTTCGGCTGCCGCTTTCTGTCTGCCGTGGTTCTGTGCATCCTTTTTCCATTTCTGTACCTGCGTTTTGGTGTAAGTTCTGGTCAGTTCCATCCAGGCCGTTTCCGGAAAATGTTTTTCTTCCAGAATTTCCCGGTAAGCCTGCTGTCGGATCTTTTGCTCTTCCATCTGCTGAGGGATTTCTTTTTTATACTTTGCAATTAAGGTCTGTGCCCGGTTTTCCTGTTCCTGTGCTTTTTGCAGTCTCTCCTCTGCCCGCATAACAAGTACATCTTTTTCCTTTTTGGCGGTATCTGCTTTTGCATACGCCGCCTGTGCTTCCTGCTGATTCTGGTAATCTTTTGATCCTTCCAGGCTCTCCAGCATCACACGGCTTCGCTCCAGAGCGGTTTTGGCATCTGCTGTTTCTTTTGCGGACTGCTCAAGCTGCTCCTGAAATTGCTCTTTCTGCTTTTCTGCTTTTGTAAGGGCAGAAAGAAGCATCTGATACTCGTTCACTTCTTTTTGAAGCTGTCTGCCTTCTGCTTCCATTTTTTTACTCTGGTGTAAAAATTCACCTTTCATCTGCTCCAGAAAGTCTGCACGTATTTCTTCTAAATCCAGAACTTCTTTTGCCCTGCTGCGAAGATGTTCAAAACTTTCCCCGGCATTTTTCTGTTTTTCTTCCAGAAGGCTCCCTGCGGCTTCTGCCGCCGCTGCTGCCTGTTCCTGTTTTCCCCGCAGCTGCTCTGCCTGAAGGGCCAGCTCCTCGATCATCTCTTTTGTCAGATTCTGATGTTCTTCTTCAAGCTTACACGGAGAAGGATGCTCTGTGGAACCGCAGACCGGACACGGGCACCCTTTCTTTAACTCCTGTGCCAGAAAACCTGCCTGAGCATTTAAAAAGATCTTTCGTTTCTGCTCATAAACGGCATTTTTTTCTTCAAATTCCAGGCTGGCCGCCCGATAGGCAAGACGTCTTTTTTCTGTCGTCTGCTTTTGTGTTTTGTATTCTTTCTCCGTTTGTTCTGCTCTGGAAAATTCCGTTTCCAGTAAGCCGAAATCTTTCTGTTTTGCCTGCCATAAAGCAAGATTTTTCTCCGACTGTGCAAGCTGCTGTGAGCGTTCCCGCCACGCTTCCTGCTGTTTTTCAAGTTGCTCTTTTTTTGCTTTGAGTGCTCGCTCTTTTTCTTCTGCGTTTTGGACCGCTTTTTCTTTTTGAATCACATCCTGCCCGGCAGCTTCCATTTTTGTAAAGACTTCCATGGCTTTTTTCACTTTTTCTTCCACTTTGGTAAAAGCCGCAACTTCTTCTTCCTGCTGATGTTTTGCATCTTTTGTATTCTGTATACAGAGTTTTGTATCTTCCATAAGGTTCGGAAGCTGTTCTGTCTGTTCCTGAAGGTCTGATCTCAATTTTTCCAGCATTTTCTTGCAGTCCAAAAGCCGCTGATAAACTGCCTGTACCTCCCAGGCGTCTTCGACCCGAACTGCCAGTTCCTGCTGTTCTGTGATCGCTTCTTCCTGCTCTTTTAAGCTCTGCAAGGTCTTTTCTGCATCTTCCAGCTGTACAAAAGATTTCAGAAGCTGAGAAGCTTTCGCAGCGGCATCCCTTGCATGATCACGTTCCTGACTTCTCTTTTGCACGATCTTTTTTGCTTCTTTCGTCCGCTTCGAAAGCTCCTCGCACAGAAGTTCCAGCTTTTCCAGAAACTGCTCCATGACCGTTACCGAAAAATCTTTTGATTTTTCCAGTTCTTTTTTCTTTTCTTTCAGAAATGCCGTGTACTCTGAACCTTCTGGAAGTTCTGTGCGGCTGATCTCGGCAATACACCGCATGCGGATCTGATCGATCTCTGCCTGTTTTTCTTTTTTGCGTACGGCAAATTCATTTTTGATCTCCTCGTACAGACCGGTGTGAAACAGCTTGCGGAAGATCATTTTTTTATCATCTGATTTTGCACGCAGAAGTTCCATGAATTCTCCCTGAGCGATCATCGCAACCTGCATAAACTGCTCTTTTGTCAGTCCGACAATCTCCATCAGTTTCGCATCCGTCTCTTTTGCCGGATATTCGCTGCCGTCCGGCATGGTAAGTGAAACTTCCTCACTGACCATTTTTTCGCCGCTGCCGCGTTTCAGCGGACGTACATGACGCGGAATGCGTTTCACAGTATAAAGATCGATCTCAGTTCCGTTTTTCTCAGAAAAAGTCAGGGAGACAAATGGCTCCGTCCCGATCTCCACAAACTGACTCTGAAGTTCCGCACCGTTTTTCTTATTTGCATTGGAGCTGGCTTCTCCGTAGAGAGCAAACACAATCGCATCAAAAATCGTTGTTTTTCCGGAGCCGGTATTTCCGGTAATCAGGAATAAATTCTGATCCGGTTTTTCAAAATCAATCTCGGTTCGGTTTCCATAGGAACCAAACGCCCGCATCACAAGTTTTAACGGCCGCATCTTATTTCACCCCCTGTACACTGCTGATCACATCCAGAAGCATCTCACGTTCTTCCTCATCCATATGTTCCCCGAGAAACGAACAGCAAAGTTCAAACGGGTCCAGTTCTTCGATCTTTCTGCTCTGTCTTTTGTACTCTGCTCTCCGCTCCCTCTCTCTGCGGATCTCAAGCAGATATGGAAATGCATTTCGCAGACGGTCTTTGAGGTCGATTACATCGAGATCTTCTTTGTCTGTGAGCACGACCGTGACATAATCTTCGCATGCCTGCGAAAGCACCTCCTGAAATTCTCCCTTTATCACACGCACCTGACGAAGCGGCGTAAGCGGAAGCACTTCCGTGGAAATATTTCCTTTTTCTTTCATCGTCACCATCACAATGCCTTTTTTCTGTCCGGCTTCACTGACCGAACAGGCAAGCGGTGTTCCGCAGTAACAATAATATTCGCTTCCCACTTTCATCGGTTTGTGGATATGTCCAAGTGCCGCATAATCAAACACTTCCAGCACATCTGCTGAGATCTCATCGATATTTCCGACCGTGCGAATCTCGGAATCCATGCGCTCTACGTCCTCCGCCTGTCGGTCGGATGGAAGATAAAACTGATGGCTGACCAGCACATTTCGCTCCTTTGTATCGATATTTTCTCTTTCGATCAGAAGATGCAGTGCCTCGTCGTAGGAATGCTGTGTTCCGTCCTCCCGCGTTCCCACGATCTCTCTTACCATCGACGGTTTCACAAACGGAAGCAGATAAAAATGCAGATCACCATAAGCATCCTGCAGTGTCACTTTTTCGATATGTTCCTCTTCTGTAGTCGGCGGCGTGCCGATCATATAGACATTCTGCCTGGACAAAATACTGCGAAAACAGTTCAGCCTGGCGGCACTGTCATGATTGCCGCTGATGATCATCACCGGCATCTGCGGCATTTCTTCGGAAAGATTTTTCATAAAGCTGTCAAAAATCTCCACTGCCTCCGCAGACGGAACCGCTTTGTCATAAATATCCCCTGCGATCACCATCGCATCCGGCTGCTGCTCTTTTGCCAGCCGGATGATCTGTTCAAAAATATATTCCTGGTCTTCCCGCAGATCGCGTTCGATCAGTTTCAGTCCGATATGCAGATCGGATAAATGAAAAAATTTCATCTGCTCACCCCTCGTAAATCTTATCTTAGTTGGAGAAAACTCTTCTTCTGTATATGTTAAGCAACAAATCCGTCTTCTTTCTTCTATTTTTGTCCTGCAATGATCCTGTACATTTCCGGTCTGCGGTCACGGAACAGTCCCCATTCAAGACGCTTTGTTGCCAGCTCATCCAGATCGTATTCTCCGATCAGGATCTCTTCCTGATCTCTGGAAGCTGTTTTTTTCAGTTCGCCTGTTTCATCGGTCAGGAAGGAAGAACCATAAAAAGTCAGTACAGACTTCTGACCTCCATTTTCCGTATCCGGCTCTACCACCTCTTTTCCAATACGGTTTGCTGCGATCACCGGCATCAGATTGGCTGCTGCATGGCCCTGCATACAACGCCTCCAGTGCGGCATGCTGTCACATTCCAGGATTGGCTCCGAACCGATGGCAGTCGGATAAAACAGAAGTTCTGCACCCTGAAGTGCCATGCATCTGGCACTCTCCGGAAACCACTGATCCCAGCAGATTCCGATGCCGATCTTTCCATATCTGGTCTCAAAGATGCGAAATCCGGTATCGCCCGGCGTAAAATAAAATTTTTCCTGATAATAGTGGTCATCCGGAATATGTGTTTTACGATAAATCCCAAGAATCGTTCCGTCCGCATCGATGCATGCGATCGAATTGTAAAGATTGTTGACTTCTTTTTCATAAAAGCTGATCGGAAGCACGACTCCAAGTTCTTTTGCCAGACGCACTCCCATCTGTACTGCTTCGTTTTCTTCTGCCGGTTTTGCATAATGATAAAAATCATACCGTCTCTGCTGACAGAAATATTCCCGTTCAAAAAGTTCCGGCAGTAAAATAATATTTGCTCCTTCTGCTGCCGCTTCTCTGATTTTCTTTTCTGCTTTTTCCAGATTTTCCTGCAGCTCTGTGCTGCACTGCATCTGGATCGCCGCTGTTTTTACTTTTCTCATTCCTTTTCTGCCTTTCCCTGTGGTATCTGCTGCGTAATACAGTGGATGTTTCCGCCTCCGGTGAGAATATCTCTTGCATACACCGGTAGGATCTCTCTCTGCGGACATATGCTGTGCAAGATCTCTGCTGCCCGCTGATCACTTTCTGCATTTTTTCCGCCAAAAGCCGGCATGATAACTGCCCCGTTTGAAAAATAGAAGTTTACATAAGATGCCGCAAGGCGTTCGCCCACTTCTCTTGTATCTTCTCCTTCTTCAAACACATACCCTTCCAGATCTTCCGGCGTAACGCAGACCGGCACATCCGGGATCGGAAGTTTATGTACGATGATCTTTCTGCCTTTCGCATCGGTCTGTAATTCCAGATACTGAAGTGTCTCCAGTGATAACGGGTACTGCGGATCTTTCGGATCATCCGTCCACGCCAGCACCACCTCAGCCGGACCGACAAAAGCACATACATTATCTACATGCTCGTTTGTCTCATCCAGGTAAATGCCCCTTGGCAGCCAGAGCACTTTCTCCGCACCCAGATATGCTTTCAGTTTCTCCTCAATCTGTTCTTTTGAAAGCTGCGGATTCCTGCCTTTGCTGAGCAGACAGGCTTCCGTCACCATGACTGTCCCTTCCCCATCACTGTGGATGGAACCGCCCTCCAGCACAAAAGGTGCCGCATCGTAGCAGAAATATCCTTCTCTTTTGGCGAAATCCAGGGCAAACGCATCATCCAGCTTCCAGGATGCATACAGCCCATCCACCGTTCCGCCCCAGGCATTGAAAGACCAGTTTACTGCACGAACGCTGCCTCCCTTTTTTACAAACGTCGGTGCCATATCTCTTGCCCAGGCATCATCCGTTTCTGCCTCAAAGACGGTCACCGGAAAATGTCTTCCGCATGCGATGGCTTCTCTATATTTTTCTTTCTGCTGTGCGGCAAATGCCTCTGCCCGTGCAAGAACCTTTTTTCCGGCAGCCAGATACACTGGCTCACTTTTTGTGATCTCTTCCATAACTGCACAAAAAGCCTGTTCGGCATCTTTTGCATTCTTTTTCCAGGAACCCGGCCGCTGCGGCCAGATCATGATGCAGCCTTTATGCGGCTCATACTCTGCCGGCATATAATATCCGTCCGCAGACGGTGTTGTTCTGTTGTATTCCATCGTATCCTCCTTCAGAATCTACGGTGCTGTCGCTTGCAAGTCTCATATGCGTTCGATTTGAATTACAGACGCATTTTAAAATCATCATAGCCAAATTCTCTTACCATTTCCACACTTCCGTCTTCTTTTAAAAGTGCGATTCCCGGAAGCGGCATTCCGTTAAAGGTATTGTTTTTTACCATGGAATAGATCGCCATATCTTCAAAGACCAGTTGATCCCCGATACGGATCGGCTGCTCAAAACTGTAGTCCCCGATCACATCCCCGGCAAGACAGGTCATCGAAGAGAGGCGATACGTGTACTGTTTTTCCCCTGCTTCAAATCCTTTTGCAAGCGGCGGGCGGTACGGCATCTCCAGCACATCCGGCATATGGCAGGCTGCCGATGCATCGAGGATCAGAATGTCCATATCGTTGTGCACGATGTCCATCACTTCTGTCACAAGATAACCGGCATTTAAAGCAATCGCTTCGCCAGGCTCCAGATAAACTTCCACCGGATAGGTTTCTCTGATATAACGGATCAGTTTTTTCAGAGTTTCTATCTGATAATTTTCCCTTGTGATATGATGACCGCCGCCCATATTCAGCCATTTCATCCGGTACAGATATTTCCCGAATTTCTTTTCAAATGCCTGAAAAGTCGTTACAAGATCATCTGCATTCTGTTCGCACAGCGTGTGGAAATGAAGTCCTTCCACACCCTCCAGCAGATCTTCCCGGAACTGTTCTTCTGTCACACCAAGTCTGGAAGCATAGCCACAAGGATCATAGATCTCATGCCCTTCCTGCGTGGAGCACTGCGGATTGATGCGGATGCCGACACTGACTGCTTTTTTATCTTTTCTCACCTTTGCACTTTCCCGGCACATTTTTTTATATTTCTCATACTGTGCAAAGGAATTGAAGATGATATGGTCGCAGATCTGCACCAGTTCTTCCATATCTTTTTCTTTGTATGCCGGTGCAAAAACATGATTTTCTTTTCCCATCTCTTCATATCCAAGTCTTGCCTCATACAGTCCGCTCGCTGTTGTTCCGCTGATATACTGACCGATCATCGGATACAGGCTGTACATAGAAAATGCTTTCTGGGCGAGCAGGATGTGACAGCCGCACTCCTGCTCAAGATCCGCAAGAATCTCCAGATTTTTTCTGATTTTGCCTTCATCCACAACATAGCACGGTGTCGGCAGATCTTTCCACATCATTCTACAGTCTGCGGATTTTCATCCACAACCCACGGCAGTCCGTACTGATTCAGCATATCCATAAACGGATCCGGATCAAATTCTTCGATGTTGAACACACCGTCTTTGTCCCATACTTTATCCACAACAAGTGCTGCCCCGATCATCGCCGGCACTCCGGTTGTGTAGGAAATCGCCTGAGATCCGACTTCTTTATAACACTCCTGATGATCACATACATTGTAGATATAAATGGTCTTCTCTTTTCCGTCTTTCTTTCCGGTAAAAATACAGCCAATGTTTGTCTTTCCGACGGTACGCGGTCCAAGGGAAGCCGGATCCGGAAGCAGTGCCTTCAGAAACTGGATCGGCACGATCTCTTTTCCTTCAAACAGAATCGGTGAAGTGGAAAGCATGCCTACATTTTCCAGACATTTCATGTGCGTCAGATAGCTCTGTCCAAAGGTCATAAAGAAACGGATACGTTTTACGCCCGGAACATTTTTTGCCAGAGATTCGATTTCTTCATGATGAAGCAGATACATATCTTTTTCGCCGACCTGTGGGAAATTATATTCTCTTTTGATCTCCATCGGCTCAGTCTCTACCCAGTGACCATTCTCCCAGTAAGAACCGTTTGCGGACACTTCCCGCAGATTGATCTCCGGGTTAAAGTTGGTGGCAAACGGATAGCCATGATCTCCTCCGTTGCAGTCCAGAATATCGATCGTCTCGATCTCATCAAAATAATGTTTCAGTGCATAGGCTGTAAAGACACTGGTGACACCCGGATCAAAGCCGCTTCCGAGAAGTGCCGTGATGCCTGCTTCTTTAAATTTTTCCTGATAAGCCCACTGCCAGGAATAGTCAAAATATGCGGTAAATCCGGCCTCTTTGCAGCGTTTCTCGTAAATTTCACGCCACTGTTTGTTATCAGTATCTTCCGGCTCATAATTGGCGGTATCAATATAATCCACCTTGCATGCCAGACACGCATCCATGATCGTCAGATCCTGGTACGGAAGTGCCACATTTAAAACAGCATCCGGCTGATAAGACTGGATCAGTGCGATCAGTTCTTCCACCTTATCGGCATCCACCTGTGCTGTTGTGATTTTTGTTTCCGTTGTATTCTCCAGTTTTTCTTTCAGTGCATCGCACTTTGCCTTTGTTCTGCTGGCAATACAGATCTCAGAAAATGTTTTGCTGTTCTGACAGCATTTGTGGATTGCAACTCCTGCAACTCCTCCGCATCCAATGATCAGTAATCTTCCCATAGTACAATCTCCTTTTCTTTTTGCTTTTTATTTTTTACGACCTTCCTCTTCTTCCAGCATATCTTCTACATATTTTGGAAGCATAAATGCTCCCTTATGAAGATTGGTCGTGTAGTACCAAGTTTCTATCTTCCGCTCTTTCCAGCGTTTTGCATTCAGGTGTTCCAGCGGATGATATTTTTTTGATGCAAACCCAAACAGCCAGTACCCGGATGAACAGGTCGGGATGTGTGCCTGATAGACACGGCTGATCGGAAAACTGTGGCTTGCCTTCCGGTGCATCACCCGGCAGGATTCTTCGTCTTCATCATAAAACGGACTTCCGTGCTGATAGACCATGATGCCGTCTTCTTTTAGTGCACGGTAACAGTTCCCGTAAAATTCTTTGGTAAAGAGTCCGGCATTATGTCCGAGCGGATCAATCGCATCGTTGATGATCAGATCATATTCATTATGACGCAGACGCAGAAATTTCAGTCCGTCCTCATAATAAACACTGACTCTTTTATCTGCCAGTCCGCAGGCATTGTCCGGGAAAAATTCTTTACAGACTTCAACAAAAACGCGGTCCGGCTCGACCACATCAATTTTTTCGATTTCTTCATAATGGCTCAGCTCTCTTGCCACACCGCCGTCCCCGCCGCCGATCACCAGGACATTTTTCACACACGGATGAACTGCCATCGGCACATGAACGATCATCTCATCATAAATAAACTCATCTTTTTCTGAAAATACAATGCTTCCGTCTGCACTTAAAAAACGGCCAAATTCATCGGAATCAAACACATCAATACGTTGAAATTCCGTCTGCAGACCAAAAAGCTGTTTCTGGACTTTTACCGAAACTTTTACTTTTTCTGTCTGGTAATCTGAAAACCAAAGCTCCATCCTTTTCCCCTCCCATTTGCTTTTATTTTTCGCTCAGCACATATAAATATTCTATCTCTGTATCCTGCATTCCCTGCATGGAACAGCCCTTTTCTTTTGCGTAAATAATATAATCAATGATCTCCTGCGTGATCAATTCTCCCGGTGCAAGGATTGGGATCCCCGGCGGATAGCACATCACAAATTCACTGCAGATCATGCCTTTTGTCTCCCGGATCGGAACTGCTTTCTTTTCTGCATAAAAAGCAGTCTGCGGAGATACCAGAACGGTCGGCCTGATGTACTCGGCTCCCGGCATTTTTTCCGGATCTTTTGCATAAAGCCGCTTGATATCCGCCAGTGCCCCCACCAGCCGCTCGATATCCTGGATACGGTCACCGATGGAAATATACGCCAGGATATTTGCGATATCTCCAAGCTCGATCTGGATGTCATACTCATCACGCAGCAGGTCATAAACCTCAATGCCGGCAAGCCCGATATCTCTTGTATACACGGAAAGTTTTGTCACATCAAAATCATAGACGCTTCCGCCGTTTATCATATCTTTACCGTAAGCATAAAAACCGCCGATTGAATTGATCTCTTCTCTTGCATATTCTGCCATGCGGCTCACTTTATCAAAAGACTCCCGTCCGCGCAGTGCCAGATTTCTCCTGGAAATATCCAGACTGGAGATCAGCAGATAGGAAGCACTTGTTGTCTGTGTCAGATTTATAATCTGACTTACATATTCCCAGTTTACATTTTTTCCGGTAAGAAGCAGAGAACTCTGTGTCAGGCTTCCGCCGGATTTATGCATGGACACCGAAGCCATATCTGCCCCGGCATCCATGGCACAGACCGGAAGATCACTGCCAAAATATAGATGCGTGCCATGTGCTTCATCAACCAGCACCAGCATATTATGTTCATGTGCCACTTTAACGATCGCACGCAGATCCGAACAGATCCCATAGTAGGTCGGATTGTTTACAAGAACTGCTGCCGCATCCGGATTCTCACGGATCGCCCTTTCCACCTCAGAAACCTGCATTCCGAGTGATATCCCCAGTTTTGTATCCACTTCCGGATTCACATACACCGGAACCGCACCGCACAATACCAGTGCATTGATCACGCTTTTATGTACATTTCGCGGCAGAATGATCTTGTCACCTGCCTTGCAGCAGGAAAGCACCATTCCCTGCACGGAAGAAGTTGTTCCGCCAACCATAAAAAAGGCATGATCCGCACGAAATGCTTCCGCTGCCAGTTCTTCTGCTTCCTTGATCACAGAAACAGGATGACAGAGGTTATCCAGCGGCTTCATGGAATTGACATCCAGGCTGACACATTTTTCTCCCAGAAGATCCGCAAGTTCCGGATTTCCTCTTCCGCGTTTATGTCCCGGTACATCAAACGGCACAACTCTTCTTCTTTTTAAACGCTCCAGTGCCTCATAAACCGGAGCATGCATCTGTTTGTTTCGATTCATTCTTTTTCTCCAATCATAGCATACGATAAATATATCCGCATAAAAAAGACAGGTGAAATCCTCACCTGTCTTTAAACGTCTTATGATAGCTTTACTTTATGTATTTATCTTACATCCGCAAAAACTATTTCCAGAGTCTGTCGTTGGCACTCTCGCCAGCAAATATTTGCTAATCCTACTCTTTATTGACCATTTCACAAGTGATGTTTTATTCTGGGACGCTGTATTCCCAAACAAAAGACTTATAAAATTTAGCTTTTAACTAAATCAATAATGCGGTCTCTCACCGCAATCGGCAGCTGCCCCGCCTGTCCGTATGGGCTTAACCAATCACTTGGTGGGCAAATATTTGCATGAAAATCATTTCTGCTTCATGTATTAGATTCCAGAGTCAAAAGGTCTTCTGACCCTAATATCATTTCAAGTATAGCATGGCAATTTTTGAATTGCAAGTTAAAAAATCTTTACATCTCATCGAGAAGTTTTCGAAACTCTTCCTGTGGGATCGGACGGTAATAATAATATCCCTGGATATAATCACAGTGGCTCTTCTTCAGAAAATCTGCCTGAACTTCTGTCTCAACGCCTTCTGCAACGATATAAATGCCCATCTCATGTGCCATATCGATCAGGAATCGTAACATACTTTTCGTCTTTGGATTTGTCTCTATTTGGCGGATGAAACTCATGTCAATCTTCATAATATCGAAATTGTACTGCTGAAGCATACCAAACGAAGAATAACCGGTTCCGAAGTCATCCATCATGATCTTGACACCTTCTGTACGGAAGGATTCAAGAATACTGTTGCGGCTCTCACCCATCGCAGCGTAGGATGTCTCAGTAACTTCCAGACGGATCAGTTTTTCTTTCAGATCATTGTTTTTACATTTATCAAGGATATCTTCCATGATCTTCTCATCATAGAAATCCATCCATGATAAATTGACCGAAACCGGAACCACATTCTTGCCTGCATGGTAACGATCCATCAGGAAATCGCTGACCTGATGAATGACATAATCATCCAGTTCGGAGATGTGACCGCTCTCTTCCAGAGCCGGTATAAAGAAGCCCGGCGACAGGAAACCTTTCTCGGAATGATGCCAGCGGATCAGGGCTTCTGCGGAAGCGATCTGTCCGGTCTTTACATCCACAACCGGCTGATAATAAACCTGAAGTTCTCCTTTCGCAATGCCTTCTGCAAGTTCTCCTGCAATCTCTGCTTTGTCTATATAAGCAGTCTGCATGGAAGAATCATATACTTTATATGGCTGAACATACTCATCTTCGATATATTTCTTTGCCAGCTTCGCACGCCCGATCATCATGTTTACGGACATTTCTTTATCTTTTACATAGAAAATACCGCAACGGCTGAACAGACGGATGGTCTTTCCGGAGCTGGAAATCTTCTTCGTACAGAGCTTTAGCAGAAATTTCTCATCCAGATTTTCCCGTTTTACAAGGCACACAAAATGGTCAGCCTCTGCCCTGGCGATCACAACCGGATCAAGCTGTGAATTTTTCAGATCTTCATACAGCTCACGCAGAATAAAATCACCAAGATCAATTCCAAAAAGTTCGTTCACTGCCTTAAAGTTCTTAATATTGAAAAACAGGATCGCATAATTCTCATCCTCATTTGCATTCTGCAGGATATGTTCTGCCTTCTGTACAAATCCCTGTCGGTTATATCCGCCTGTCAGTGCATCCTGTCCTGACAGCTCCGTAATATCTTCAACTGCTACAGCCACGATGTCAAAGTAATGATCAAAATAAAGATATGTGTAATTATTCAGGGCTTTTTCACCGTTTCTGTTCAGCTGATATACACTGAAAGAATAGCGACCTTTCCGATCCAGCTCTCTTTTTATATTATCAAGATTCGTGTAATTTTCAAACTGTGCCTTTTCTTCTTCCGGAACAACGCACTTCATGACTTTTTTTTGATACTGATCGTAATCCATTTCTTGCTCCAGTGACTGTGAAAAATCAAAAACTGTTTCCGCAATGGCTACAATCTTCCGGCGTCTTAAATCGATCACTGCAATCTGTTCATAATTTTTTTGATACAAAATCTGCGGCATCTTTTCTGCCAGATATTTTCCTGTGATATCTGTAAAATAAAGAATAGCCTCTATCTGACCGGAAAAAGAATTGCGAACCATCTCTGCTGTTACGCGATAAAGCTGCGGACGATGGTTTTCTGTGCTGTATACCGGATAATTTTCCTGAATGACCGTGTGACCTTTTTCGAAAGAATCCAGCATATGCTTTCTGCTGAAATTTTCTGTAAAACTTCTGCGCCCGTCCTCCTGTGGAATCGAAGTGCTGATCCTGTTTATATACTGATCAAGTGTACGATCCTCTTCCTGAAGCTCCAGGTTTTTCAGAGAACTGCTTCCGGATTTGCAGGTTCCGTCTGTTACATTGACATTCACCATACCGACAGAACCTTTGCTCCTGCTCAGAACCATATCCAGCTGTTTCAGATAGTCTGTATTGATATCCCGAAGATAAAGAACCATGACTTCGTTATCTTTTGCGTACTCTGTACTCTTGATGATCTCCATGGAAACCCAGCGAAATTCCTATCCATTCCGACAGCGATAGCTCATACTGATACGCTCTGTATCTTCTTCCGAGAAATTTTTACGCAGATTTTCCGAATCACAAAATTCCAAAAAAGCTTCCTGATCTTCCTCATGGACATATTCTTCTCCGTACTGCCTCAGTCTCTGCGAAATACTCTTAATGCCATCCAGCGGACTCCTGAAATCGTCGGAAATATTTTTAAGTGTTCTATAGGTATCCGTACTCAGATTGATTTTAATGATACGATAAAAAATGCCGGATAACATCTCCATCGCATCGTGCAGACTGCTGGACGCTTTTGCATACAGTGCAATCGTATTGTGCACACGCCGCAGTACGACTGCCGTATCAAACGGCCTCGTAAAATAATCCGTGGCTCCGAGTTCGTACGCCTTTCCTATACTTGCCTCCGATGTTTCTGCCGAGATACAGATAACCGGCAGTGAATCAAGCCACTGCTTTTCTTCCATGACCTTTAGAACTTCATATCCATTTATCACCGGCATATTCAGATCAAGCAGCACGATCTGATACGTTTCCCACTTCTTTTCCAGGATCTCGATCGCTTCCTGCCCGTCTTTCGCCATGTCGATCTCGTATGTTTTTTCAAGCATGGCTGCTAGGATCTCTCTGTTTATTTCCGAATCATCTACTATCAAAATTTTCTGCATTCTTCATTTTCCCTCTTAAAAGAATACCCTGTACTGAACATTTTCCACGTCTTTTCAAAACTTTTCAAAAAAAAAACAGTTCACCCCCCCCGAACTGTTCCCGCTTCTTCAATGTCCATATAAAAGATATCACAATTTTCCTGTCATCTAGTAAAGCGGACATTCACAATCCGCTTCGCTATATCTCCGCTTTTCGGCTGCCAGAGTTATAAAATACCGTCTCCGGCACCATTATTTTCTTATTATACTATGTTTTTTATCTCACGTCCAGATATTAAAACTTTTCCTGTAACCTTTCTTTTAAAAGAGTATTTCGTTTTGTCACCGTCACATTCCGCACGGCATAGGAAAGTGCCTTGCGTGTTCCGACCAGTACGAGGATTTTTTTCGCACGGGTGATCCCTGTATAGATCAGATTTCTCTGAAGCATCACAAAATGATTCATCAGCACCGGCATCACGACGATCGGATATTCCGAACCCTGTGCTTTATGGATTGTTGTTGCATAGGCAAGTGTCAGTTCATCCAGTTCTGTGACATCATACTCCACGATGCGTCCGTCGAAATTCACTTTCAGATTTCGGGCTGCCACATCCACCGCATCGATCATCCCGATATCGCCGTTAAACACTTCTTTGTCATAATTGTTGCGAATCTGCATCACTTTGTCGTTTACGCGAAATACAAAACCGCCTCTTCGCAGTCCTTCGCCCTGCGGATTGAGAGTCTCCTGAAGAATCGTATTTAAATTGGCAGCTCCGACAATTCCTTTCTGCATCGGCGTGAGCACCTGAATCTGGGACGGCGGCGTCTGATAATAACGCGACAGCTTATTTTTCACCAGACGCATAACCTCGTCTGCTGCCTCCTGCGGATCTTCTTTCTGCACAAAAAAGAAGTCCGTATCCTTCCCATTGGAAATATCCGGCATTTTGCCCTCGTTGATCCGATGTGCATTCATAACGATACGGCTGCTCTGTGCCTGTCGGAAAATCCTGGTCAGACGGATCACAGGCACTGTTTCAGAATCAATGATATCACGCAGCACGTTTCCGGCTCCGACAGACGGCAGCTGATCGATATCTCCGACCAAAATCAGACGCATCCCCTGCGGAATCGCCTTTAAAAGTGCATTCATTAAAACGATATCGATCATCGAACATTCGTCAACGATCAGTACGTCCCCTTCCAGCGGATTTTCTTCGTTTTTGAGATATCCTTCCGGAGGCTGACATTCCAGAAGACGATGGATTGTTTTCGCTTCCAGGCCGGTGGCCTCTGTCATACGTTTTGCCGCACGCCCTGTCGGTGCCGCAAGCAGAATCTTAAGTCCGAATGCACGATATGCTGCAATGATCCCCTGTGTGGTCGTTGTCTTTCCGGTTCCAGGTCCTCCGGTCAGCACCATAACTTTGGAAACCGCTGCTTTGCGAATCGCATCTGCCTGAACCTCATCATACTCCATATGCACCTTTTCCTGGATCTTCTCCACATCAATCGACAGATCCGGATTGCCTGTTTTTTCTTTCGCCGTCTCCAGTGCAGTCCACAGACGATCCGCCGCCGGAGCTGCCAGCAGCCTTTTTAATTTTCCTGCCACACCGGTCTCCGCATAATAAAACGGCGGCAGATAAATAGCTTCGGTTATTTGAGATTCTGCCAATTTCCATTCCGGCTGTTCAAGGTCTGCAGGCATTTCATGTTTTCGCTGCTCTTTCGGAATTTCCACTTTCTGTAAGATCAGATCGTGATCCGCCAGCATCTGATCCAGCGTCATCACAACACAGCCCTCCTCTGCTTCCAGAAGCTCTGCTGCCGTTTTGATCAGCTGTTCCTTCGTTGCATAGACATGTCCCTGATCCGCCAGATTGCTTAATGTATACATAATACCGCTTCGAAGACGCACAAAAGCTTCATTTCCAAATCCCAGCTTCTGTGCAATCCTATCCGCTGTTTTAAAGCCGATCCCCCAGATATCATCTGCCAGCCGAAATGGATTTTCCCGGACCTTATTGACACTTTCATTGCCGTATTGCTTGTAGATCTTTGTTGCAAAGGAAGTGCTAACCCCATGATCCTGCAAAAACAGCATAACATTTTTAATCTCTTTTTGCTTTTCCCAGCTCTCTGCAATCTTGCGGATACGCTTTTCTCCGATTCCCTCCACTTCCCGCAGTCGGAAGACATCGGTCTCAATCACAGCGATCGTCTCTGTTCCGAACTTCTGCACGATCCGTTTTGCATATTTGGGGCCAACCCCTTTGATCAGCCCAGAACCCAAATATTTTTCAATGCCAAAAACAGTCGCCGGCATCGTCTCTTCCCAGGTCTTTGCCTGAAACTGTCTGCCATAGCGACTGTCCATTTTCCAGTTTCCGTCGATCAGAAGCACCGAACCAACATTGACATCCAGAAGACTGCCGACCACCGTCACCAGATCCTGATAATTTTTCACCGCACACTTCAGAACCGTATAGCCGTTGTCCGGATTCTGGTAAGTGATCCGCTCCACCACCGCACGCAGTTTAAAAGTACTGCGTTTCCGGACTGCCGGTGCGGTGTTTTGTGCCTGTTCACTCGGTTCTGTTTTTGCCGAATCGACTCCTCTGTTATTTTCTTTATCTTTGCCCTGTTTTTTGTATACAGGATTTCCCATTTTCTCGAAAACCTGCTGGTTCATCCGGCAGTCATTTAATGCCCGATGTGCCCCTTCTGCCGAAATCCCGTAGTATTCTGCCAGATCCGTCAGCCTGTGATGCTCCAAATTCGGAAGCTCCCTTCTCGCCATCTGCAATGTATCAATATAATCATTTGCCAGCGACCGTTCAAAATACTTTTCCACATCACGATAAAGAAAATTCATGTCAAATCGGGCAATGTTATGTCCGACCAACACGAATCCTTCAATAAACTCCAGAAATTCTTCCAGAACCTGTTCAAAAAACGGTGCTTCCGCAACCATATCATCCGTAATGCCATTTACACGGCTGGCTCCGTAAGGAATCCTTTGTTTCGGATTCACCAGCGTACTGAACTCATCCGTAACCTTGCCGTGCTCCACCTTCACTGCAGAAATCTCAACCACTTCGTCCGTCTTAGGCGAAATCCCGGTCGTCTCCAGATCAAAGACCACATAATCCGCAACATAAGTGTTTAATAAATTTCCGCCCGCTTTTGCCATCATCCGCTCCTTTGTTATCTCATCGGACAGGAAGAACGAACCGTCGGTGCTTCCTCCCCGGAAATATAGCGTGCGTTAAACTCCATCGAAATCTCACGCAGCTCCTTTTTTCCATCAATATAATCCTGATACATCTCCACAATCCCGGAACTGCATCCATCACAGGAAGCATCAATATTGCCCAGAGATTCTGCCACGATCTGCTCACGTTCTTCCCTTGTCGTGTCCTTTATCAAATATTTTACCATCGTTATTCACTCCATTGTTGCGATTCTATATAGAAAAATGACCGCCCCATGCCTGAGAAACTAGGGCGATCATAAGCCTTTAACAATCAGGCGAACCGTCATCGGCAACACCTTTTATGCATTTATAATAGCATTTCTATTCTTTTATGTCAAATATATTTTTATATGTTCTCTTTTTATTATTCACAAACAATAGAAATGAATCTTGTGAAATCAGATAAAGTACTCGATATTTCTCTCTTCTTTCATCTGGAAGATCTCATACACTTTATCTCGCATCAGTAGGAAATCATCTGATGTACGGTCTCTGTCTTTCGGCAGTGTGACTTTCATGATGCTCTTGACCTTGCCTGGATTGGCTGACATGATCACGATGCGGTCTGCAAGGAAAATAGCTTCTTCGATATCATGTGTAACAAACACGACGGTTTTGTCTGTCTCATGTGCGATCTTCAGAACATCTTTCTGAAGTTTCATTCTGGTGATCGCATCCAGTGCCCCGAACGGCTCATCCATAAACAGGATTTCCGGCTCGACCGCCAGTGCTCTGGCGATTGCCACCCTCTGCTGCATACCGCCGGAAAGCTGTGCCGGACGTTTTTTAGCTGCTTCTTTTAAGCCAACCATTTCCAGGTAATGATCTGTGATCTTCTTTTTTTCTTCTTTGCCGAGTTTCTTTGTTTCCAGTCCAAGTTCTACATTTTTCTGCACGCTCCGCCATGGCAGGAGTCCATAGTTCTGAAAAATGGTGACATATTTCATGGACGGTTTTTCTACGGTCTGTCCGTCGATTTTGATCTCTCCGGATGAAGGTTTTAAAAATCCGGCCATCGCATTGAGCAGTGTGGATTTTCCGCAGCCGGACGGTCCAAGCAGACAGATAAATTCTCCTTTTTCCACCTGAAGGGAAACATCATTTAAAATGGTATGCTGTTCTTTGTTTTCCTCGAAGGAAATGCTCACATTTGATACGTCTATATACATTTCTCTACACTCCAAATCCAATTTTTGTGCTGATCGCTTTTTCTGCGAAACGTAACAAGCCATCTAAGATAAATCCGATCACTCCGATTGTGATCATGGTTGCCAGAAGTGCATCAAAACGCATGCAGTTTTTGCTGTCCATGATCAGAAATCCAAGTCCGGACTGTGCACCTACCATCTCTCCGGAAACCAGAAAAATCCAGGATGTTCCAAGTGCCAGGCGAAGTGCATTTGCAATCTGTGTAAAAATCGCCGGAAATACAATGCCAAATAATGTCTTTACTTTTCCAACTCCGAAGCTGTTAGCGATTTTATAATAAATTCCATCTACATGCTGTACCGCCGCTACAACGGAGAGCAGAATCGGGAAGAATCCAGCTATAAAGATGATCACGATCGCAGGCACATCACCGATTCCGAACCAGAATACGATAAACGGCAGGAATGCTACCGGTGCGATCGGACGGATGATCTGAAGGATCGGGTTGATAAACTGAAATACTTTCGGAAGGCTTCCGAGGATCAGTCCCAGCAGGATCGCAGATACGGCTGCAAGCACATAGCCGGTCGCAAAACGCAGCAGGCTGATCCGGATATGTCCCGGTAAGGTAACGTGGGAAGTACTTCCTTCCAGTCCCTGTGTAAACAATTTAACAAATTCCTCTCCGACTTTGACCGGAGACGGAAACAGTGTTGCATTCGCGTTTGTCACTGTGCAGGCGATCTGCCATACCAGAAGTACAACTGCAAATGACACGATAACTCTGATACCTTTTTTCCACATAATATTGTTTCCTCGCTTTTTCTTTCAAGACGCACTGTTCTTTTCCATACGCTATTTTAATCAGATTCGCTGCTTTCAGGCTGATATACGAAGTCTTCATAAGACGGCGGATTTTTGTTGATTCCGTACTTCTTCATTCGTTCTATCAGCTGTTCGTAATCGGATTTTGTGATCTCCAGATTGTCATAATGAATCCACTGCATGGAAACTTCCAGCGTCTTTTCATTCTGTCCAAGATAAGCTTCTGCAAGTGTTTTTGCCGTTGTTTCGTCGAGCTTGTTTCCGGCCTCTTCGTATCCGGCAACCAGTTTATCAACGGCTTCCTTGTTTTTTTCAAGAAAGCTTCCATTCATAACGAGGGCACAGCAGATGGAATTCTGCCACAGCTGTGTGGAATCATAAAGCACATGGCCGTAATCCTGCACCACAGCCTGTGCTCCGAACGGTTCTGCAACGCAATATCCATCAATTGCACCGCTTGCCAGGGAAGACGGCATTTCTGCCGGTGCAAGCTGGACAACCTTTACATCGTCAATCGACATTCCCGCATCAGAAAGCATATCGTTCAGTAAAATATTGTGGGAAGACTGATTAGATGGAATGGCAAAGGTTTTGCCTTTCAGATCTTCTACTTTTGTGATGTCATTGGAAACGATCACCACATTTCCATCTTTATGTCCCAGTGCCACTGCTTTGAGATCCAGTCCGTTACTGACGGCTGCCATCGCAAGTTCTGCCAGCACGGACGCTCCGTTGATCCTTCCGGAATTTAATGCATCCATCAGATCGGTCCAGGAACTGAATTTCTGAAGCTGTATCTGCAGAGTGCTGTTTTCGTCTGCATCAAGCAATTCTTTTTCTTCAAAGACGGCCAGTGCATGTGTGATCGGAAGGTAGCCAATCGTGATGATCTGCTTCTTTCCGTCTGCGGTATATTTTGCCTCGGATCTGCCGCATCCTGAGGAGAAAACTGTCAGAAGCGTCAGGACAAGCAGCATGCACAGGCTTTTTCTGATTTTATATTTTCTCATAAGTACTCCTATGTCTGTTTTCGGGCAGCTATTTAAATCAAACGCTCATGGCATTTTTTTAAATGTTATCTGGATTTTTCTGTACTTTATCGTTTCGCAATTTTTGATCAGATTCCAAGCTGTCTGCGTTTTTCTTTCATATCAGCTACCATTTTCTCACCGAGTGATACCGGATCCACATCTACCACCATGGAAGAATGCAGCGTTTCTTTTGTTCCTTCTTTCAAAAATTCGATGACTTTTGAAGAACCGTGGATCGGTGCTTCCACACAGTGGTAAGAACTGATTCCGTTCAGGCGGAAGCCAAGTGCCGCATCAATTCCTTTTTCATTTGACCACTCCGGTGATGCAAAAGCGAACGGCATTTCGTACATTTCTTTTCCGAATGCATTTGCAATGCCTGCAAAGATTCCGGATGATCTGGTGTTGTCGATACATTCTCCGACATGCCATACCGGAGGCATATCCGGTTTGAGAAATTCTCTTAAGCCTTCTCCTGCCTTACTGTAAGCAAACTCGGAAGTCTGGCAATAACCCATTTTCATCAGCGGGAAGGATGCACATCCGTTTGTGATAATCAGAACGTTATTTTTCAGAAGTACATCACAGACATCAAGGATCGCTTTTTCGTAGAGTACTTTCGGATTGTTGCATCCGACCATATTTACCACACCAAGGATTTTGCCCTCTCGGATTGCATCTGCAATCGGCTCCAGACTGCCGTATTTTTTGCACAAATATTCTACGGAAAATCCAACTTCTGCCTCTACTTCATATTTCGGAATAAATACCGGCACACCTTTTCGTGCCTCAAAACTTTCGATTGCACGCTCTACGATGCGTTCTGCAATCTTTTTTGTCTCTGCGATATTCGAATGATGATGGTCGTATCCGATATGTTCTGCTCCCGGAAGTCTCGCAGAATCGTGTGTCGTGACAACCGTTGTCTTGAAACATTTTGCAACATCCATGATCGCCGGATAAACTTCCTGCACATCTGCTACCCAAAGATCCAGTGCTCCGGTTCCAAGCACCAGTTCTGCACTGACTGCATTGGACAGTGGGATAACGCCCTCATAACGGTACATAGAAGAAAGTCCGGAACAGCAGATGCCGTAAAACTGAATGCCCTTTGCTCCTTTTTCTTTCGCAAGTTTCTGAAATTTCTCGCTCTGTCCAGCCTTTACGATCTCTTTTACCAGAATCGGCAGATGTCCGTGAACTGCGATATTTACATAGCCTTTTTTCAATGCTCCGACGTTTACCTTGGAAGTCACACGGTCACCGACTCCAAGCAGTGCATCGGTTGCGATCGATGTAGAAACAACACCGCTGAATGTAAAGGCAAGTCCACAGCGAAGAAACTGTTTCATCACGCTCTCCCAGTCTCCGTCCGTCGCACAGCCTGTTTTGTGGTAAGCTTCAAACACTTCGTGATAAGCACTGATCGGCAGAATATCCATATCTTTCCATACTTTCTGACGCTCCGGTGCCGCACAGGCAGTGATCACTTTGTATTCATCCGGCTCTGTTCTCGATAAATCTGCAAGAAGTGCATCTGCCAGGTCAATCGCGATATTTTTGATCTGTCTGTGTTTTGTTTTGATGCCAAATGCCTTTGCCATTGCAATGACTTTGTATTCTCCTATGATCGGAATATCCAGTTTGCCCTGAGCTGCCCATTTCAGCATCAGGATCAGTTCTCTTGCATGCATGCCATGCTGTGCTGCACCGGCTGCCGCACCGCGAAGCAGATTTCTCGCAACGATCAGATCTGCATCTGCACCACAGACACCTCTCGGAGATTTCGGAGTGATACGGCATGGACCCATGTTACAGATACGGCAGCAAGTACCGCTTAGTCCAAAACTGCACTGTGGCTGTTGTTTGTCAAAACGGTCAAATGCCGTATCATATCCAAGCTGCTCCATACGCAGCATCATTTCTTTGACTGCCGGGTCCGGCACATTGTCCAGCACATCCTGCTTTGTCGGAAATGTTTTGCGATAAGCTGCAACCGCCTTCATGTAATCTTCCGTGAAAACCTCCTCGTGGCTGTGTTCATACTCGGTTCCGTTTTCATCTACATGTTTGTGTGTATGGCCGCTGACCGGCACCAGAACTTTCGGAACACCGTTTTTGTCAAATCCAATGATCGCTCTGTGATTATGCGGTTCAACCTGCGTATTGATCATATCCTGTTCGTTTTTCTTTTCTTTATTGTCCATACCTGTTTTCCTTTTCTGCTTTTTGAAAAATCTATCTCTATGCTTCTTTCTGAAAGTTTTTTTTCATTTTTGGGTTACTATACCACTTAATTCTTATTATGTCAATAGGTTTTGTATATATTGGAAATATCGGGATAATATCGCTTTTTTCCTGTATTTGCAGAATCTCTGAAAATGATAACCTTTCATAATACAAAAAGCCCCGGCAGATTTTCATCTGCCGGGACTTTCATCTCACACCAGGCGGATATTTAGCATCCGCCTTTCTGTTTCGTTAAACTGCTTTTTTTGCGAACCCCTTCCTCTCAAAAGGATCAGCCTTCGATTGCAATGGTCTTTTTCTGTTCTACTGCCGGTTTTGCTTCTTTCTTTGGAACAAACAGGGTCAGGATACCATGTTTGAACTCAGCCTTGATATCGGCCTGTTCTACATCTTCACCGACATAAAAGCTTCTGCTGCACGCTCCCGCATAACGTTCTTTGCGGATATAATGACCGGTTTCTTTTTCTTTCTCATCTTTGTCCAGACCTTTTTCTGCACTGATGGTCAGATAACCATTTTCAAGCGTAGCCTGAACTTCATCTTTTGTGAATCCCGGAAGATCTACAACCAGCTCATAACCATTATCTGTTTCTTTGATATCAGTTTTCATTACATGGCTGGCTTTACGTCCGTAAAGTTTCTTCTCAACGTTCTTCATATCTTTATCGTAATAAAATGGGAAATCACCAAAAAAGTCATCAAATAAATTCTCTCCAAAAATACTCGGCATCAACATAAGTCATCTCTCCTTTTTCTAATTGCAGTAACCTTTTCGCATTCCGGGTACTTCGACCTGTACCGAACAGTTACATTTACTTTTCATTTCGCTTATCAGGACTCAGGAGGTTTTGGATTTTCGGGAACCTCTTTTTCTTATTTCCTGTTCCCTTTCTCCTCTTCCTTTGTTCTATCTGTACTATAGCACGCAATGTTAGCACTGTCAAGAGGTGAGTGCTAATTATTTTGTGAAGAATTTGTGAACGCTACGAGCTATGCAAATTTACAGGGAGCTTCTTTGATATTGCAGTACGTTCATAAAGCATAGATTTTTTTCTTTCACGCAACGTTCGCACTGACCAGTTTTCCTGCATACACATTGCTGCATAAAAATCTCTTTTTAACTCATCTTGTATTGGCAGAATCTCTACAAAATGCGACCAGGTCAATTGTTGCGACAGTGTCGCAACTTTTTCGAAGTCAGGAAATTCCTGATAAAATTTAATCATTCTCGAAATTGATGTTTTATCAAATCCAGAACCATACTCCTGTTCCAAACGTTTACTGACTTCTGCAACAACTTTTTTTCCATACTCAGGCTTATTATCTCCGGTGAACTCCGCACTAAGTCTTTTTCCAATTCCCCAGTTAAGTGAGATAATGGCATCGTTCACAACTTTCTTTACATCCGTTTTCTTTTCTCTGATCAATGCATTTATTTCATCGTAAATGTTATCAATATTATTTGCTACTATTATCTCTTTTTTCATTATTGATTCCCTTCTATAATTTGAAATGCCAACTTGGCATTTCAAAATCGCACCAACAGGTTATTGTTATATTACCCTATTTTTCTCGTTCTGCCTACTGCAATTTTATATTCTCATACAACAATGAGGTCGCATTCCACGACCTCATCACATTCATTTAAACATAAATCAATTCCTTGAGAATAATCTCTTCTGCAATCGCTCTGTGCTGATTGGCAGCTCTTACCCATGCCATCTGATTTTTCTCCTTATCCGGCAATGGATCTTTTTCTTCCAACTGTTTCAGAATAATTTCTTCCCGTTCTCTGGCAGCCTTATCCACTTCCAGCAGATGCTCGCCAATCGTATCCTGCAAAAGTATCACCTGATACGTTGAGTTTCGATGATTCTTCAGATAATCTCTTCGAAGAAAACCATACTTTCCAAGTTGCTCCATCTGCTCACCGGATTTATAGGTGAGATTAGGAATCAGGTATCCATTTACATTTGTATAAGTTATAACAGCGGACATTCGCAATCCACTTCGCTACTTGCTCAGTCTACAATCCCCAATA
>ERZ832317.1761-NODE-1761-length-26821-cov-5.677202_pt1 | contig 26821 bp, 23 predicted proteins | sample MGYA00519695_ERZ832317 | MGnify/ENA primary metagenome ERZ832317 (study PRJEB31850, sample SAMEA3708726) | human gut metagenome | biome: human gut; feature: human-associated habitat; material: faeces | place: China | collected 2014 ...
GGCCGTGCGGACCCTCGCGAGCGGCGGGAACCGGCTGTTGGCGGCGCTCGGTCTGCACGGCGCGGCGGCTCCCGCCGACGCAGCGCGGAAGGAGGACCGCCGCAACATCCTCCACCTCGACGACGCGGATCCGGCCGCCGGCCGTTCGGCGATCGAAGCCGCCGAAGGGCAGCGGCGCCACCGTGCAACGCAGGTGCTTGCGGCCGAAGACCCGTCCGTCGGCGAAATCCGCCGCTCGGCCAACGAAGCGGCCTATGCCGCCGACGCGCGGCAGTTCAAGACGGGGATATAACGGAGGTCGTTTCCCGAAGAATCGGCGGGAAGATCTTCCTCCAAATTCTTGCAGTGCTTTTGGATCAAGCCAGAAGCACAAGAAAAAAGGAATGAAATCGATTCTTACTTTTACTTTGGGAAAGTTCCGATCCTTCGATTCGGCGTTTCCTGCGAGGAGCAGATTTACCACCTTTTGTCACCAAAAGGTGGCGCCAAAAGTGTCCGCAGGACGAAAAACTCGGGAACCGGCCGACGGCTTGCGCCTGAAACACTACGCGGACAAGCTCGCGCCCGCGTTTTCGACGGCGCATCCGCCGCCCGTTCTTCATCCCGATTTTTCGCAATGCGGAACTGTTGTGCGCTTCGCGCAACGATGATTATTTGCTGGTGCCTATTCTTAGCTGTCCTTTGGCCTGCCCGAATGCACTGCTTCCGCTATTTTCGCAGTGCGATCCCGCAGACCAGAGGCTTGCTAAAATACAATTAAAAGATTCGCTCTTCGGCCGTAGCCGAAGAGCGGCAACCCACAGCTACCCCACAATCGATCCACATCCCGAAATCCTCTCCGGCTTCCTTCGCAGGAGGACGGAACGGATTTTCAATTCTTAATTTTTCACTCTTAATTCCTTAAATCCTATGTCTTTCATTGAAAACGCGAAGACCTACACGGGCCGCGATCTCGAAACCATCTTCTTCCGCCCGATGCTCAGCGGCCAGTCGGCCCTCGACCTGGGCGTGCGCATCCTCTACAACATACCCGCACCGACGACCGTGCAGTTGTGGGAACGATCGGGCGACATCCTCCAACAGTACACCGCCGCAGGCTGGACGGGCGGCGATCCCGCCCGAAAACTCCAAAAGACGATCGACATGTCGAAGGTCAAGGCCGAACTGGGCTATTCGGCCGCCGACTACTTCTCGATGATCTACGAACTGATTACCAACCGCGCCGACGTCAACATGGACGACCTGACGGGTACGGAGCTCGAACAGGCCGAAACCGAGCTCTTCAAACGCGCCATCGCCGAAAGCCTCCGCGTGACGATGTGGATCGGCGACAAGGAGGCGGGCGCGGGCACGGAGTACGCCACGTTCAACGGATTCATCAAACGCATCTACGAACTGCTCGTCGAGAACAAGATCACGGCAGCGAAGACCTACGCCGCGGCCGACCTCGAAGAGGCCGCAGCGGCCGTCGATATCTTCGACGCCGCATGGACCGAAGCCGCCGAAGAGCTGACCGACCTGAAACCCGACGGACAGCTGGTCTACTTCGTCACCTCGGATCTCTACCACCTCTACGAAAAGTATCTCGACTCGTTCGCCAACACCGAGGCGGCCTACATCGGCCGGACCGAAGGCCGGCCGGTACTCACCTACCACGGCATTCCGGTCGTCGACCTCCACCTGTCGTCCTACCTGCGCGATACGACCTACGCCCAGTCGTTCTGCCTGCTGACCGACCGGCGCAATCTCGTGCTGGCGGTCAACACCTCCGACTTCCCCGGCAACGAAATCCGCATGTGGTACAACCCCGACCTGATGGAGAACCGACAGCGCGCCGTCTTCATGGCCGGCTGCGAAGTGCTCGACGAGAAACTCGTGTCGTTCGCCTACAAGGAGTAATCCGGCCGGGCCGGCGCGACCCGGACCGGGCGTTCCGGCCCGCCTTTTTCCACCGACTTATGGACAACGCACAGAATTCATCGACACTGCCGCGCAAACCCGTGGGCGGCATCCGCCGCGTGCGTCTGGCATCGGCGCGCGCATTCTCGCCGCAAAGCCGTTTCGCGGAATACGAGCTCATCGACGACCGCTCGGCCTACGTCGAGACGCTGACGGCCGACGAAGGGCTGCCGCGCGTCCGCCACACGCTGACGCTCGTCTTCGACAAACACCAGGCCGACGCATGGTTCGACCGGCGGTGGCTGGAACGCTGCGCGACCGACGGAGTCGTCGCCGCGATCGAAACGGCCGCAGGCGAACGTCTGCGAATCGGCCGCTCCGACCGTTTCGGATGCGAGCAGGCGTTGCGGCTCGAACGTTTCACCTTCGCGTCGGGCGCTGCACCCGGCGACCGCCCGACGGCGACGCTCGTACTTGCGAGCGAGGACACCGACCGGGCACAAACAGATACCGACGATTATGAAGAAGATTAAACCGAAAACGGCGCTGGCCGTCGGCAACCGCACCGACCCTTATCTACCCTCGGCGCAGGCACCGTCCAGAGCGACCGTTTCTGGCGCTGGGGCGACGACAACCTCTTCCCCGCGGCGCTGGCGCTCATGTCGCGCCGATCGACCACCCACCGGCGCATCATCAACGACAAGGCCGACTACATATCGGGCAAGGGCGTGGTCTGCGACACGGCCTCGCCGCTGCTGGCGCGGTTCGTCGAGGCGGTAAACGGCGACGGCGAATCGCTGCGCCAGCTGCTCAACAAGCTGGCCTACGACAAATCGCTCTTCGGCAACGCCTTTCTGGAAGTCGTGACCGACGCCCGGCGTTCGTTCCTCTCGCTCTACCATCAGGACGCCTCGCGCTGCCGGCTGGCCAAGGATTCGGCCCACGTGCTGCTGCACCACGACTGGGCGGCCTTCCGCGCCGAAGAGGCCCGCACGCTGCCGCTCTACCCCTCGTTCGAGAAACAGGCCGACGGGACGCTGCGCGCCGCGGTCCACTACAAGGACTACGAACCGATGTTCACCCACTACGGCGTACCGCCCTACATCGCCGGCTTCGGGGTCTCGGCCATCGCCTACAAGACCGACCGCTGGAACATTTCGCGGCTCGACAACTCGTTCCAGCTCTCGGGCGTGATGATGCTCGACAGCACGGTCGACAGCGAAGCCGAAGCGGAACGGGTCGTGCGGACGGCCGAGGAGCGTTTCGCCGGCAACCCCGGACAGGTGATGTTCGTACTCAAAGAGGGCAGCGAGAACGACCATTCGCGCTTCATCCCGATCGCTTCGCAGAACGACGGCGACTGGAAGGCGCTGCACGATCAGGCCGTGTCGGATATCGTGGTGGCGCATTCGTGGTTCCGCTCGCTCAGCGGACTGGACTACGCCTCGGGGTTCAGCGCGGAGCGCATCCTCCACGAATACGAGGTGGCGCTCAACACCGTCATCCTCGGCGAACAGGCCGAGCTGCTCGAACCCATCCGCGCGCTGCTGCGCCGGACGCTCGGCGTCGACGCCGCATCGCTGCAAATCGTCAACCGCCCGCCCACACGCTCCAAACCGCTCTACATGAAGGTCTGGGAGGCCCGCAAGGCCGACGGACTGGACTACGACCCCGACGACGAGAGACAGCAGCGCTATCTCTCGGAGATCACCCGCTACAACCTTACGCACATCGACTGACCATGCAGACACTCATCACCCCGACCGTCGTCGTCGCGCGGGCCTTCGCCGACGGCGAGTACATCGCACCCGAAACCGTCTCCGAAGCGGCGATCGTCGCCGCGCAAGAGACCTACCTGCGCCCCGTGACGGGCGACGCGCTCTTCGAACGGCTGCTCGCCGGCGACCATGCCGACTTCGCCGACGAATACCTCGCCGCGCCGCTGGCGCTCTACGTGCGCTATCTCATCGCCCCGCAGCTCGACCTGCGGCACGGACAGGGCGGCACCGTGCAGCCCCGATCCGACGGCTTCGCGGCGGCCTCCGACGCAACGCTGCGCCGCAGCCGCCGCGCCCTGCTCAAAACCGCCCGCCGGCTGCTGCGGCGCGCCTCCGACTACCTCGAATCCCACGCCGCGCAGTTCCCGCTCTACGACCCGCAGGCCAACGTCCTCAACCGCTGTTCGATCGATGGAAAACTTGTACAGACCCGTTAGCGGCGCAGCGGCCGCACTGGCCGGCTGGTTCGCCCCCATCGTGCCGCTGGTAGCGTGCGTCTTCGGCTTCATCGCCGTCGATTTCCTGACGGGCGTGGCAGCCAGCCGCGCCGTCGCACGGCGCGAAGGCCGTCCGTGGTGGTTCGAAAGCGCCGAGGCGTGGCGCACGGTGCAGAAACTCGCGCTCGTCGCCACGGGCATCGTCATGGCGTGGGCCGTCGACCGCCACGTGCTCGACTTCATGGATCTGCACGCGGCGCGGCTCTTCACGGGCTTCGCCTGCGGCGTGGAGTTCTGGTCGTTCCTCGAAAACGCCGCCCAGCTCTCGGACGCACCGCTGTTCCGCTGGCTGAAACGCTACGTACGGCGGCGTATGCGAAAGGAGGCGGGCGATGTCTGAGCTGCCGCGCGGCCTGCGCAACCGCAACCCGGGCAACATCCGCCGCTCGGCCGTGCGCTACAAGGGCGAGACGGAGAGCGACGACGCGGCTTTCAAGACGTTCGCCTCGACGGCGTGGGGTTACCGCGCGATGTTCGTCCTGCTGCACACCTACCGCGTCCGCCACCGCATCGCCACCCTGCGCGGGATGATCGCCCGCTGGGCCCCGCCCTCGGAGAACGACACGGGCGCCTATCTGCGCACCGTCGTCCGGCGAAGCGGCGTCGACCCCGACGCCGAAATCGACACCCGCGACGGCCCGACCATGACGCGCATCGCGGCGGCGATGGCGCGCGTGGAGAACGGCGTGGAACCCGACGAGGCGGAGATCGCCGAAGGATGGCGGCTTTTCAGCGCGGATTTCTGACTTTTCATGCTATATTTGCGGTATGGGAGACACGCCGCTGCATCCGCCGCACAGCCAAAGCCGTCCGCTCCGGAAGGCCGCGGGGCCGTACCCGATGGCCTGGGTACTGCTCTTCACGGCGGCGGGAGTGGCCGTCGCCCGCTACGCGACCCTGCCGGCCGGTTTTCTGGCCGCAGCCTTCGCCGCAGCGACACTCATGGCCTTCATAACGTATCGACGGCGCATCGGCAACGGCTACATCGCCATCGCCCTGCTGCTGCTCGGCATGGCGCTGCCCGCGCTGCGACCCCAACCGGCCTACGGCCCCGCCGGCACGAACCGCCTCCACGAAGCGGCGTCGGAACGCATCCGACGGCTCCATCTCCCGCCCGACACGGAGGCCGTCGCGCTGGCGATGGCCGCAGGCGACCAGACGGAGCTGACACCCGAGCGGCGTGCGCCCTACGCCCGCACGGGAACGGCACACGTGCTGGCCGTATCGGGGCTTCACGTGGGGATGGTTTTCCTCTACGTCAATCTGCTGCTGGGAGCCCTCGCGCTGCTGCACCGAGGCCATCTCCTGCGCAATGCGGCGGCCATCGCCGTCATCTGGCTCTTCGCCGCGGCGGCAGGGCTGTCGCCCGGCACGATCCGCGCCGCCGTGATGTTCACGGCCCTGCAACTGGCGCTGGCCACGACGTCGCGCTACGCAGGCGTCAACATCCTCTCCGCGGCGGCCTTCGGGATGCTGCTGTGGCGGCCGTCCTATCTCTTCCACGTCGGGTTCCAGCTGTCGTTCCTCTCCGTGGCGGCGATCCTCCTATGGGGTATCCCGCTCTACCGGCGGCTGCGCACGCCGTGGCGGGCGGCAAACGCCGCGGTGGGAATGCTCGTCGTCGGCGCGGTCGCCTCGACGGCGACGGCGCCGCTCGTATCCTACTGCTTCGGGCAGATCCCGCTCGTCGGACTGGCGGTCAATCCGCCCGTCATCCTGCTCACCTACGGGGTGGTCGGGGTATCGCTGCTGTGGCTGGCGATCCCCTGGCCGCCCCTTTCGGTCGTCATCCGTCCGCTGCTCGAAGGGCTGCTGTGGCTGCAAAACCGGCTGGTCGCCGAAGCGGCCGCCCTGCCCTGTGCCGCGATCGACTACCGGATGACGGCGGCGCAGACCGCCGTGGTCTATCTCTTTTTCGTAATTTTCACCCTCGTGGCATACCGTCCATGGCGGAAAAATCGGTAACTTTGCCCGCATGACACGCGAAGAGTTCGATACGTTGTGCCGCGACGACGTGCGGCGCGCCGTGGAGGAGAATCTCGGCCGCGATCCGCTGGCCGTGGCGCTCGACCGGCGCACACCCCACGCCGCGCTGGTGGCCACGCAGGTCAAATACCTCGAACGCGCCCGCACGAAACTCCCCTCCTACTACGCCGCACGCTGCATCCTGCCGCCGCGCGCCTTCGAACAGGCGTCGAGCGAGGCGTGCGCCGCACACAAGGAGCCGGCGGGCGACACGGCGCTCGATCTGACCTGCGGGCTGGGCGTCGACGCGCTGGCGTTGGGCCGCCACTTCCGGCGCGTCGTGGCGCTCGAACGCGATCCCGTGCTGGCGGCCGTCGCGGCCCGCAACCTGCGGCTGCTGGGCGCCGCGAACGTGGAGGTGGTCTGCGCTTCGGCCGAGGAATACCTCGCCGCGACGACCGAGCGGTTCGACTGGGTGGCGGCCGACCCCGACCGCCGCAGCCGGACGGGGCGCAAACTCGTCCGGCTCGAAGAGTGTTCGCCCGACATCCTGCGGCTGCTGCCCGCCGTGCGGCGCGTCGGCGCGCGCCTCTGCCTGAAAAACTCGCCGCTGTTCGACGTCGACGAAGCGCTGCGGCTCTTCCCGACGGCCCGCATCGAGGCCGTATCGGTACACGGCGAATGCAAGGAGCTGCTCGTCTACGACGACGGCACGGGGCCGCTGCTGCGGGCCACGGCGCTCGGCGGGGGAAGCGTGATGCTTCCGCCCGCTACGGCTCCCACACCGCCGCCACCGCCGTTCGACCCGACGGCATACGCCTACCTCTTCCTGCCCGACGTGGCGTTGCAGAAGATGCGCCTCGTGCGGCGGGCGCTCGAAGGGCGGGCCGACGTGTGGAGCGAGAACGGATTCGCCTTCGCCCGCCGGCCGGTCGAGGGCGTTCCGGGGCGGACGCTGGCCATCGGCGCGATCGGGCCGTTCGACGCGAAGGCGCTGCGGCGCGAGCTGCGCGGCGAGGGCATCGAAATCTTCAAACGCGACTTCCCGCTCACGCCGGAGGAGATCCACGCCCGCACGGGGACGCATGCAGGCAGCCGGCAACGGCTGGCCTTCACCCGCATCGGCGGAAAGCTGTGGACGATCCGTCTGGCAGCCGACGCACCCGAAACGGGGAGGGAGGGATAAGGCGAGCGTCCGACCGCTCTGGCCGCAACTGCGGTTCGCCGCCGGCGGCAGGTAGTGCACGAGCCGGAGCGAAGTGCAGTCCGCCGCATGGGGCGGCGGCGAACTGCCGACATCGCCGGGCGATGTCGGACATCGGATTCAGAAAATAAAAAATGCGGATACGCATAATTTAAGGAAATACAATGGACGACGTAAGACTGGACAAATACCTGTGGGCGGTGCGCATCTTCAAGACGCGCAGCGACGCCGCCGAGGCGATCCGCACCAACCGCGTGACGGTGGGCGGCGCGACGTGCAAGCCCTCGCGCGAGGTGCGCATCGGCGACGTGATCGCCGTGAAGCGGATGCCCGTGGTCTATCAGTACAAGGTGCTCGACCTGGTGACGAGCCGCCAGCCGGCCAAGAACGTGCCGGCCTATTGTCTGAACATCACCCCGCAGGAGGAACTGGACAAGCTCGACGCGCCGCGCGAGACGATCTTCGTCTTCCGCGACCGCGGCACGGGGCGCCCGACCAAGAAGGAGCGGCGCGAGCTGGATTCGCTGATGGACAACATGCTTTACGAGGAGGAGTAGCCGATGCGACCCGAACGACTCTTCGAGATCCTCGCCGTGGCCGAACGGCTCAAATGCAATACGCGCCACTCGTGGACGTCGACGGGCCGCCGCGAAAGCGTGGCGGAGCACAGCTGGCGGCTGGCGCTCATGGCGCTGCTGGTGGCCGACGAGTTCCCCGACGTGGACTGCGGCCGCGTGGTGCGCATGTGTCTGGTGCACGACCTGGGCGAAGCCTTCACGGGAGACATTCCCGCCTTCGAGAAACGGCGGCAAGACGAAACGCACGAGGCGGCGTTGCTCGCCCGCTGGGTAGAGACCCTGCCCGAACCGCTGCGCGCCGAATGGCGGTCGCTCTATGCCGAAATGGAGGCGCTAGCCACACCCGAAGCCCGACTCTACAAAGCGCTCGACAAACTCGAAGCGGTGATCCAGCACAACGAGGCCGACATCGCCACGTGGCTGCCGCTCGAATACGACCTCAACATCGCCTACGGTGCCGACGAGGTGGCGTGGAACGGCTACCTGCGACGGCTCAAAGAGGCCGCCAACGAAATCAGCCGGCAGAAAATCGCCGAGGCGCGTCGTCAGGCGCCCGACGATGCGGGGAAATAGCCGGAGCAGTCCGACGGAGTGCGCAGCGCTGTGCACCGCAGTTTGCAGAGTCTCAGCAAAAGTTGTACGTTTTGGCAGACCTTCGGCCTGCACGAATGTGCTTCGGAACCATTCCGAACCTTTTCTTTGGCGTTTCCTGCAAGCAGCGGGTTTACCACCTTTTGGCACCAAAAGGTGGTGCCAAAAGCATCCGCCAGGCGAAACCGCCGGGGACCGACGGTCGTTCTGTTTCCCGCGTTTTCGCAAGGCAGAGTTCGTGGTGCGCTATCGCGCAACCGTGATTATTGATTTTCCACACATGGCCACACGCGAGTTGGCTGTATTGCCGATCTTGCGGGACGAAGCCTGCGGAGCACGCATAGCGGGCCTCCGCGGGCGGAGGCTTCGGCCCGCGCGGCGCCCCATGGCGCCGTAGTGTTGCAGCGAGTAGATCCTTCATCTTGGCTTCGCCGAAGATACTCCGACTCGGCAATTGCAAATAAATTTGCATTGCGCTCGGCTTAATCGTATCTTTGCACCGCTATGGAAAAGAAACTGTACGAAAAACAAGAGATATACGACCCTGCAACGATCGCCGAACTGAGTGAGCACTACGCCGCCATTCTGCGGCTGCTGGGCGAAGACCCCACGCGCGAGGGGCTGCTCAAAACCCCCGAGCGGGTAGCCAAGGCAATGGCTTTCATGACCAAGGGCTACGCCGAGGATCCGCGCGACATTCTCCTGTCGGCTATGTTCCGCGAGGAGTACCGGCAGATGGTGCTCGTGCGCGACATCGAGGTCTACTCGCTGTGCGAACATCACATGCTCCCCTTCTACGGCAAGGCGCACGTGGCCTACATCCCCGACGGCTACATCACGGGGCTGTCGAAGGTGGCGCGCGTGGTGGAGTGTTTCGCACGCCGCCTGCAAGTACAGGAGCGGCTGACGGTGCAGATCCGCGACTGCATCCATGAGGCGCTGCACCCGCTGGGAGTGGCCGTCGTGATCGAAGCCAGCCACATGTGCATGCAGATGCGCGGCGTCGAGAAGCAGGAGTCGTCGACCACCACCTCGGCCTTCACGGGCATCTTCCTGCGCGACCACCGCACGCGCGAGGAGTTCATGGAGCTGATCCGGTAACGCCCCGCCGACGGAGCGGCCGCGACGCGAGCGGCTCCGTCGGGACGATCCTTCCTCAACGAAATCCGCCCCGAAAGTTTCTGCTTTCGGGGCGGATTCATTGCACGCCGGCGCGCAAGCCAACGCCCGCAATTCGGCAATCCGGCGACGCACTCCGGCCGGATCAGTCGACGTAGACCAGTTCGATCCCTGTGGTATCGCCGAGCCGGTAGTCATCCTGATCGCGCCGCAACCGAATTCTGCGCAACGTCTCCATAGGCCGGTATTCGATCGAGTGAATGTAGCTTCCGGAAATATCCAGCTCTTCGAGCAGGTTGCCCTGACAAGAGAGCGTGTAAACCTCCGGCGGAAGTATAAGCGTCGTCAACCGGTTGTCGCTGCAATCTACCGTTCCGAATCTGAAATCGCCGCGCTGCGAAAGATCGAGCGACGAAAGCGCCGTTCCGGTACAGGTAAAACTACTCAACCCGCGACAGTCGCCCAGATTCATCTCCGTCAATGCCGGACAATTTTTACAACGGATCGTCCTCAGAATGGAGGAGAAATCGATCCGTTTCAATCGTTCGCAGTTTTCGATATGGAAAATAGTCGCAAACCTCGTTTCATCGACAGTACCTTTCACCTCCAGCCGTTCGAGATCGACCCTATTCAACGTGACAGAACCTACCGATGCCGGCAAATCCAGCTTCGTCAACGGGACGTCGGCAATCGTCACATAATCCAACTTCGAACAACCGCTCAGATCGAGACGGGTACAATCCGCCTGCACCAATGAAAAGTAATCCAATGCAGAAGTACCGCCGAAGTCGATATCCGATATTCGGGACTCCCGAAGAAGCAGTCGATACAACGCCTCATGACGTGACAGATCGAGTCGTTCGCACGATACGTTCCAACAATCCAGATATTCCAGTTTCAGATTTGCGGACACGTCCAATCCATCGATATCCGAACAACGCAGTGCCGTCAACTCGGGATTGGAGCGCACGTCCAACGTCATAAAGACGTTGCTGTTACAATATAGTACCAACAAGGTGGGATAATCCGTCACGTCGAGTGTCGTGAGCAGGTTATCGCTGCAATCGAGCGCAGTCAACGTCGCCGTGCGAGGCAGCAGCAACCGCTCCAACCCGCAGCCGGAACAGCTCAGCGTCTCTAATTCCGAACAGCTGCTCACATCGAGTTCTTCGAGCGAATCGAAGGAGCAATCGAGATGGCGCAAACGGGGATTTCCCGACAGATCGATCGATGTGAGCAGTTGACCGCCGCAATACAGCGTTTCGAGGTTGGCGAAATAGTGCAATCCTTCGAGACTTGATATCGCCTTCACATAACTCGGATCCGGCGTGCAGTCGATCTTTCTCACGGCCAACGCCTCCTCCTTGGAGATGACGCCGTTGAGATCGGTATCGGCGAGTTGCAGACACAATACCCGAAACTCCCCGTCGGGAATCGCATCGGCCACATTGGGCGGGTAGACCAGCCCGTCGTCGTCCGAGCAGGCGGACAAACAGAGCGACAGGCTCCAAAGGAGACAAAACAGAAAGGGCGTTCTTTTCATGGTCGGAAGATAGTGTTACTGAACATATTCGATTTCGATCAGGTGCCGGCAATCTTCGCCATCTTCATTGCGAATCTCGAACTGCATGTCCAACGGAGCCTCTTTCCGCAGCCGAATCTTCGAAAGCGACGAACCGGCGAAAGTCTGCACCGAAAGAACTTCCAGTTTCGGACAATGGCTCAGATCGAGCACCGCATCCGGATAGAAATCGCAATAGAGCCGTTTCAGATTGACTGCGCCGGCAAGCAACGCATCGTAACAGCCGGCATCGACAGCCGCAATCGTCAGATATTGCAAGTGCGAAGGATCGGGCAGATCGATCGTCGCCGATATCCCATCGGCGGGAACCCTGGCGGAAATCAACAGCTCCCGCACGTTCGCACACCCCGACAGATCGAACGTTCGCAGCTTGCGGCATGGGTTCAGGAACTCGATCGTAAGCGGAGTGTAGCCCACGGGACCTCTGAAAACAACGAGATTCGAAGACCCTTCCAAACGCACTCTTTTGAGTCGGGTGTTGTAGCGCAAATCGAGATTCGGGACGTCGCAGTAGCCCCAATACAGTTTTTCGAGATTTCCGAAATATTCAATCCCTTCAAATGAGCGAATATTTCGCGCATCATAATTCATCATGGAAGTTACCGCCAGCACCTCGTCCTTCGACAGACGACCGTCCTTGTCCCTGTCATATCGTTCCAGACAGTATTCACGGAACCCCTCGTCGGGAATCGCCGTAGCCACGTCGTCGGGCCAGACGAGCGGCGACAGCTGAGGATCGGGCTGTTCGTCGTCGGAACAGCCGGCCAGGCACATCGTCAGTGCGAAAAGGCCCGACAGCAGGATACTTCTCTTTTTCATGGTCGCGCGATTTGATTTATTCGACATATTCGATTTCTACACTGGAAGAGCAATCGTTTCCCTTTTCATCGCGGATGTCGATGCCCCCACCGTATATTGCTATCGGTGCATTTTTGTGCATGCGAATCTTTTTAAGCTCCGATCCGGCACGAACGCGTATGATAAGGTCTGCCAGTTTCGGACAATGGCTCAAATCGAGTATTTCACTCGGATAAAAATTGTAATAGAGCTTCTTCAGATTGGCTCCGTCGGCGAGCAACGCATCATAGCAGCCGGCATTGGCAGCCGCAAACGCCAGATATTGCAAGTGCGAAGGATCAGGCAGATTGACAGAGCTCAATTTCACCTCGGAAAACGAATCGACGAAAAGCCGCAATTCCTGTACATTCCCGCATCCCGAAAGATCCAGTTCTTCCAAATTAAACAACGAATAAAGCTCAATTTCAAGTGGAGTATAACCGACCGGCCCGCGGAACCTGATTAAATTCGAATTATACAGACATGAAATCTTTTGCAGCCGGGAGTTGTAACGCAGATCGATCTCTTTCGGACCACTGTACTCCCAAGCAAAATTCTCAAGATTGCTGAAATATTCGATCCCCTCTAACGACAAAAAACGGCCCGACGCATCGGGAAAATGGATCATTTTCTTAACAGCCAGCACCTCGTCCTTCGACAGACGACCGTCCTTGTCCCTGTCATACCGTTCCAGACAGTATTCACGGAACCCCTCGTCGGGAATCGCCGTGGCCACGTCGTCGGGCCAGACGAGCGGCGGCAACAGAGGATCGGGCTGTTCGTCGTCGTCGGAACAGCCGGCAAGCAGCGCCAGACACAACAGCAAGCAGAGGGTTTTCCAAGAGAAATAAGGTTTCATAGGCTATGGATTCAGGGAGTTCGCAGCACGATCCGCCGCGGGAAACACCGCAGCGAAAGGGTTCCGCCCCTCCAAAGTGTGGGGGGGGGAAGGTGCCGGGGCCGACCCGATCGCCGGATCGGCCCCATCGGCATCGGAGACAATACACGTCGGCGTGATCGTTCCATCAGAGAGGGTGGTTTTGGGTTGGTTATCACAAATATACGAAACAATTTCCCGATTCTGCAACTTTTTCCGCAAAAAAATCGGGGGGGGGTAAATTATTCCATTCGAGCGTAGAAATAAGACATACGGCCTTTTCGAGCCATACGTTCATTCGGTGTCGTCCGGCAAGAGAGCGGCCGCAGCCGTCGGGTGCCTGTCCCGACGGCCGCGGCGAACCGGAACGAACCGCTCCGTCAAAGGGGCCTGCGCACGACGTAGATCCAGTCGTCGGGCAGTGCGTAGCGCCGCCGCTCCTCCGCGCTGAAACGGGCCGCATAGTCGATCTCGCGAACTTCGAACCCCGCTTCGCGCAACCGCCCGCCGTAGTCGCGGCCATAGATGCGCCGATGGTCGTACTGCCCGAAAATACGGGTGCGCTCCGCCGGATCGGTGATCGAATCGTCCTCGAAGGTCGCAGCGCGCGACCGGTCGACGGGCGAGAGCAGGATGCCCCAGCCGCCCGGACGCAGGATGCGGTAGAACTCGCCGAGCGCACGGCGGTCGTCGGCGACGTGTTCGAGCAGATGGTTGCAGATCAGCACGTCGTAGGAGGCATCGGGAAGAGGGATTTGCAACACGTCGAAATGCAGTTCGGCCAGCGGGCTCTCCAAATCGGCCGTCGTATAGTCGGCCGCCCTGTGCCGCAGCCGCTTCATCAGGCAGACTTCGGGGGCGATATGCAGGATCCGCTGCGGCCGGCGCAGCAGATCGGTTTCGCGCGTGAGGTAGAGCCACAGCAGCCGGTGCCGCTCCAACGACAGGCACGACGGACAGAGCGCATCGGCACGCGGCGCGACGTAGCCGTAGGGCAGGAACCGACGGCGGCGCGCACCGCACACGGGGCATTCGCGGCCGCGCCCCACGTAGAAAAGGCCCGCGACCGGCACCGCCCACCCTGCAAGGCGTTGCAGGAGGGGCCGCGGCACATGATTGAGCGCCCAACGGATCAGCCGCTTCATTCTCCGGTGATCTTTTTCACGTCGGACTCGGCCTTCAAGAGCCGTTTGCGGCAGAAGGCGATGAGCGTCGTGGCGCGCCTGACCTCGGCGGCCAGCGCGTCGACCGACATCTCCTCGTTGCGGAATTTGGCGAGGATGGCCTCGATCTCGGCCATCGCTTCGTCATAGGTGAGTTCCTTTTTATCCATCGTTCTATCGTTTTTTCTTCGTACATGCGACCACCGCGGCCTGCACTTCGCCGTCGGCCAGCGTAATGTCGAGCCGGTCGCCCGGCGCGAGCCCCTCGGCGCTGCGCAACGCTTCGCCGCCGCGGCGGACGACGGCGAACCCGCGCCGCAGCACCCGTTCGACCGAGTAGCTCAGCAGCAGCTCCGAAGCGGCCGCGAGCCGGCGGTCGTGCCCGCGCAGCAGATCGGCCGGAGCCGCGAGCAGCGTCTCCTCCGCCCGGTCGAGGCGGCTCCGCCCCTCCTGCAACAACCGCTGGCTCTGCTGTGCGAGAGCCGCGCCGAGCCGTTCCAGTCCGACCGCCGCCGAATGCGTGATCGCCAGCGCCGCATTTCCCAACTGCAATCCGGCCCACGCCAGATAGCCGTCGGCCTGCGCCATCCGTTCGACGAGCCACGCCGCCACGGCCGTCGGCGTTTTGAGCGCCGTATGCGCCACCAGATCGGCGACGCTCGTATCCTTGTCGTGCCCGATGCCCGTCACCACCGGCAGCGGAAACTGCGCCACGTGGTTGCACAGGCGATAGGCGTTGAAACAGTTCAGGTCGCTCGACGACCCGCCGCCGCGGATCATCACCACGGCATCGAACGCCTCCCCGGCAGCGGCGATGCGGCTGAGCGCGTCGACGATCGAATCTTCGGCCGCCGCGCCCTGCACGACGGCGTCGAAGAGCGTGAGACAGAAGCGGTAGGGGCTTTTAGCCAGTTCGTTGCAGAAATCCTGATACCCGGCCGCACGGCTGCTCGACACCACGGCGATGCGCTGCACGACGGCAGGCATCGCCTGCTGCCGGTTCATCTCCCACACCCCTTCGGCCTGCAAGCGGGCGATGGTCTGCTGCCGCTGTCGCTCCATGTCGCCCAGCGTGTAGGCCGGATCGACGTCGAGCAGTTGCAGCGAGAAGCCGTAGAGTTCGTGGTAGTTCACCGTCGCTTTGGCCAGTATGCGCATGCCGGCGGCGAGCCGCTGCCCCGTCTCGGCCTCGAAATAGGCGGCGATGCGCGCGTACTGCGACCGCCAGATCACGGCGCGCGCCTGCGCTTTGGGAACGCCGTCGCCCTCCCCCTTCTCGACCAGTTCGAGGTAGCAGTGCCCCGAATAGTTGACCTTGACCTCCGCGATCTCGGCACTCACCCACAACGGCAGCGCGAAACGCTCTTCGAGCACCTGCCGCACGCGGCGCTGCAACTCGGACAGCGTGATGTACTGCGCAGCGATCATCGGTTACTTCAACTCCTCCTTCGTAAAGGGTACGTCGACCTCGCCGATGGCATAGCAGGCGATGTCGTAGGGGTTGTAGTGGAAGACGATCCCTTCGGGCGTGACCTCGAAATTCTCGGTCGGGGCGATCGTTTCGGGGAAGAATCCCCGCTGGGCGAGCTCCTCGTCATCGGCGGCACCGTACTGCTCGCGGAGCTTCGCCTTGATCCGCTCGGTGAGCCGGGGAAGCTGCTCCTCCGGAAAGAGGTCGCCGAGCGAGAGTTCGTAACCGCCCTTCGTCCAATAGTTGTGGTACTCGGTCGTGCGCATACCGTGCGCACCGCCCGTATAGCTCTCGCGGCGGATCGTGTAGACCGTGAGCGTATCGACCGGCGCCTGAGCGGCCGCGACGCTGAGCGAATAGCGCATGTCGGGCATGTAGAGCGTATCGCAGGCATTGTCGGCGGCGAACCGTTCGATAAAACGGCGTGCGGCCTCCTCGGCCGTCCCCGTGAAGTCTTCGAGTGCGAAGAAGTAGTTGACGTTGGCGTTCTCGATGGCTGCGAGCGCCTCGCTGCGGTCGGCGTTGGCGATCGTGAGGAAGCGGTACGACAGATCGCACGGCACCGCCCCGCACCGGACGACCGTATCGAGCGACCGCTCGGCGAATTGCGGCGCGGCCGCACGCCGGCAGCAGCCGGCCATCCCCGCGGCAAAGGCCGCCAGAAGAACGAGAGCAGGTAATTTCATAAGGCGTGGTCTTCAAAAATTAACACCCGTAAAGGTAGCACAAATAATAGGGAAAAAGGTGCGAACGACGATTTTTTCCGAAAAATTTTGGAGATTCGGATTAATGTATTACTTTTGCACCCACAATCGGTGGATTCATCTAAGGGTTAGGATACATGCCTCTCACGCATGACATAGGGGTTCGAATCCCCTATCCACTACGCAGGACGATCGCTACGGCGGTCGTCTTTCATTTTTTGCGGGACGGTGCGGGGAGTCGGACGGGAATATCCGCGCAGGACTCGGACAAACGGAGCCTCAGAAGACGGAACGACGAAAAGCACGTTTCGCCGAACGCGACATTCGAAGAGAGGCGCGGCGCGCCCCCATCCGCCAAGACGAGCGGCCGGAGCCTCCGGCTGTTCGTCTTCTTCGGGAGACTCCATCCCGCCCGCCTCCGAACGATCATGCGAAAAAGAGCGTAAACGTCACCTTGCCGTCGACATTGGAGGTCAGGCGCAGCGATCCGCCGTGCAGCTGCATGATGCGCCGCGATACGCTCAATCCGATCCCCGACCCGTCGGGTTTGGTCGTGAAGAAGGGCGTGAAGATATTGTCGGAGACTTCGGCGGGAATGGCGGCGCCGTTGTCGCCGAAGTCGATCCGCACGGTTTCGTCGGCCGAAATGCGCGCCACGACCTCGATGCGGCCATCGGAGAGCCCCTCCGCTGCTTCGCGGGCATTCTTCAACAGGTTCACCGCCACCTGTTCGACCAGCCCCTCGTCTGCGTAGATCAGCATCTGCGACGGTTCGACGTCGAGCCGCACCACATCGGAAACCCCTGCCAGCATGACGGCCCGTTCGAGCATCCCGCGCACCTCGAATGCCGATTTCCGAGGTTCGGGAATACGTGTGAAACGCCGGAACGTCTCGACGAAAGCCGTCAGACGGCGGCTCGTCGAAGAGATCGTATCCAACCCGCGCTCCACATCGGCATCCAGCCGCCGGCCGAGATGCAGCAGCGTATCGCTCAGCGAGGTGATGGGCGCCAGCGAGTTCATGATCTCGTGCGTCAGAATCCGGGTGAGCTTGCTCCACGACTCGACCTGCACCGCACTCAGATAGTCGTCGATGTCGCTCACGGCCACGACGCGAAGATGCCGCCGGTCGAGCGTGATCTCCGAACAGGTCAACGACAGATTGACCTCGCCGCTTTCGGTCCGGCTCCGCACGCGCAGACGCTCGCCGGAACGGATCGCCGTCAGCGCGCGACAGGCTTCGGGCAACAGCGGCTCCACCTGCCGCACATGCGTCATCCGCGGCAGACCGAAGATACGCAGCGCCTCGTCGTTGACCTGGTAGACGCTGCCCCTGTCGTCGACGGTCAGCAGCCCCGTGCGGGCGCACTCCATGATGAGCCTGTAATAGCGTTCGCGTTCCTCGGCGCGCAGCTTGGCCCGCACGATGATCTCGCGGATACGGTTCAACGCCACGTTGAGCGCCCGTTCGCCGCCGGAGGCCGCACCCTCGCAGAAACGGAAATTCAGATCGTTGTTTTCGACGGCATCGAGCAGAAAGGTCACACGGCGCATCGACGCGTCGTACAACCGCACGAGCCGGTAGACCGCGATGCCGCCGAACGGCAGAAGCAGCAGGGCGAAGGCATAACGCCCCGTCGCCGACAACGCAGCGGCAGCGGCCGTCACGGCGATCAGCACGACGACGTGGGATACCAGACGGAAGAGATCGCCACCGTATTTCATAAGCCGTAGCGTTTGATTTTGTTATAGAGCGTCTGCCGCGTGACCCCCAACTGCTGCGCTACGGCCGAGAGATTGCCGCCGTGGCGTTCCATCGCCTGTTCGATCATCGCACGCTCCATCTCTTCGAAGGTGGTGAACGCCGCGGGCGACGGCCCCGTCGCGACGGGGCGCAACAACAGCGTCGCCGGCGATATTTCCGTTCCGTCGCACAGGATAACCGCCTTCTCGACGGTATGCTGCAACTCGCGGATATTGCCCGCCCACGCATGAGCGACCAACTCGTGCTGCGCCGCCGCATCGAAATCGCGGATCGGTTTCCGGTACTTGCCGGCATAACGCACGAGAAACGTCCGCGCCAGCAACAGAATATCCTCGCGGCGTTGGCGCAGGGGCGGCAGATCGATGTGAATGGTATTGATACGGTAGAGCAGGTCTTCGCGGAACGAGCCTCCGGCCGTCATCCCGAACAGATCGCGGTTGGTCGCCGAGATGAGCCGGCAGTCGACCTTCACGGGCAGATTGCTGCCCACGCGGACGATCGCGCCGCTTTGCAGCGCCGTCAGCAGTTTCGGTTGCAGATGCAGCGGCAGGTTGCCGATCTCATCGAGGAAGAGCGTACCGCCGTCGGCGACCTCGAACTTTCCGGCACGGTCGGTGCGCGCATCGGTGAAGGCACCCTTCACGTGGCCGAACAGTTCGCTTTCGAACAGCGTCTCGGGCACGGCACCCATATCCACGGCCACCATCGGACCGCCACTGCGATGCGAGCGGCGGTGAATCTCGCGCGCCAGCATCTCCTTGCCCGTACCGTTTTCCCCCGTAATGAGGATATTGGCATCGGTCGCCGCGACCTTTTCGACGATCTCGCGGATACGTTCCATCGCAGGACTCGTCCCCCAGAACATCGGCTCGTCGACCGTCAGTTCGCGCCGGATCTCCCGCAGCCGTTTCACCTCGCGCTGCGAACGGGCCAGCTCGCAGGCGTTGCGCAGCGAGGCGACCAGCCGCTCATTATCCCAGGGCTTGACCACGAAATCGACCGCACCGTCGCGCATGGACCGCACTGCCAGATCGACATCGGCATAGGCCGTAAAGAGAACGACCTTCACGTCGGGACGTATGTCGCGGATCCGCCGCAACCAGTAGATGCCCTCGTTGCCGTTGTTGACGCCGGCCGTGAAATTCATGTCGAGCAACACGGCGTCCACCGCCTCGCCGCGCAGCACGGTATCGAGCAGTTTGGGCGAAGTCAACGTCGTCACCTTCGCAAAATGACGCTCCAGCAACAGCCGCAAAGCACCCAGAATGCTGCTGTTGTCATCCACGATCAATAAATTACCCTCTTTCGCCATCGTACAGCGTTGGTTTGCGGCAGTCGTTTTCCCGCCCCGGCACAAGCCCGAATAGCTCCGGAATTGCACCCGGCTCGACGAAACCACCCGTCTTTCCGGTAAAAGTAACTCTTTTTGGTGAAAAACCGGCAAAGACTGTCTACTTTTTTTACATCCCTGTCCATTATTTTTACACCTTCGCAACCGCTTTATCACGACAAACACTTGATTACAAAGCATTTTAAACGATTGGCATCGAATTGGCATCTTCGGTGAGCAAACCAAGAATACGAGAAAAAGATGCTGAAACTATCGTTTTCGATCGTCATACTGTCTATTTTATTGACACCCTCCGTCGCCCGACAGCGGATCGCCGCATCCGAAACGCCGCCGGCTGCCGATACGGTCGCACGAACGGAACCGCCCGCGTCGGACGGAACGGCGGCACTCCCCCGTCCTGCCGCAGACACCGTCTCCGCAATGACACTCGACGCCTGCATGGCCTACGCCGTCGAACACAATCCCAACGTCCGGCAGCAGATCTATGCGAACCGCAACTACCGCCAGGAGTATATCGCATCGATCGCCGCACTGGTTCCCTCGATCAGCGCATCCGCCAGCGCCACGACAAGTTTCGGCCGTTCGGTCGACCCCGAAACCAATACCTACACCACCGTCGCCAATCTCGACAACTCGTACAGCCTGTCGGGGCAGATTCCCGTTTTCGCAGGATTGTCGGGAATCAACACCGTGCGGGCGGCACGTGTCATGCGGCTCATGGGCATCGAGGAGCTGCAACAGGCCCGCGACGAAGCGGCGCTGAACGCCATGCAGGCCTACTTCGACGTGGTGTACTACACCGAAAGCGTCCGGCTGGCACGCGAACAGCGGCAGACGAGCGCCGCCAATCTGCGCAAGAGCCGCAAACTCTACGAACTGGGGTTGAAAAGCGCCGCCGACGTGGCGGAGATCGAATCGCAATGCGCCTCGGACGATTTTCTGCTCACGCAGCAGGAGAACAATCTCGCGCTGGCCAAAATCTCGCTCTGCGAAGCGATGAACTATCCTTCGGGCTGCTGTCCGGAGATCGTCGCCGAGATCGCCGTCGGCACCCCTGCCGGCGCGGCCGCCTACGGAGAGGTACTGGCCTACGCCCTCGAAAAGCACCCCAAAGCGCAGCAGGCAGCCTACAACGTGCAGCAGATGCGACTCAAATACTCCGTCGCAAAGGGAAAATACTACCCGTCTGTTTCGGCAGGCGGCGGCTACTCGACCAACTTCTTCATGAGCCTCGACGACCGTTCGCTCTACGCCCCGTTCGGCAGCCAGCTCCGCGACAACCGGGGTTATTACTTCTCGGCGCGGCTCTCGATCCCGATCTTCGGGGGACTGACCAAGCGTACCTCGGTCAATCGGGCACGCAACAACTGGCGGATCGCCGAATTGCAGCGCGACGCGACGCTGCGTACGCTGCAAAGCGAGGTGGCGCAAGCCTACCAGCAGATGCTGGGTGCGGGCAAGGAGTTCGTACAAGCCTCCAAGAAAGCGGAAGCCGCACGGCTGGCCTACGAAGCCGTCGCCGGCAAGTACGAACGGGGCATGGTCTCGGCGCTCGACCTGCAAACGGCCTCCGACAAGCTGCTGCAAGCCCGCGCCGAACGGATTCGCACCCGCCTGCAATACATCATCAAAACCCGATTGGTGGAGTACTACAACGGCGAGCCGTTGATCCGCTGACACATAAACGACTACAATGGATATTCAGATCGAACGAAAAAAAGGACTTCGCATCCTGTTCGCCAAACGGAGTCTCCCCTATTGGGGCGGTATGCTCTTCCTGCTCTTCGCCGCATGGCTGTTGCTGCGCGACAACGCCTCGACGCTGCGTGTCGATGCCGGCACGCTCTCGGTCGCCGAAGTGACGCAGGGCGATTTCAACGACTACATCCGCGTGACGGGACAGGTCGAACCCATTACGACGGTTCAACTGAGTCCGCTCGAAGCGGGTGTCGTCGAACGGCTCGTGGTCGAGGAGGGAGCTTCGGTCCGCAGAGGCGACGTGCTGGTGGAGCTGAGCAACCCTTCGCTGACGCTCGAAATCCTCAACAGCGAAGCCGAACTGGCCGAGAAGCAGAACCTGCTGCGCAACACGCTCATCTCGATGGAGCAGGAAAAGCTCACCCTGCGGCAGAACAAGGCGCAGCTCGATCTTGACGTGGCACGCAAGCGGCGCGCCTTCGAACAGAACGACGAACTCTACGCACACCGGCTCATCGCCCGCGAAGAGTGGTTGCAGGCCAAGGAGGACTGGGAGCTGGCCGAGAAACAACGCGAGCTGAACATCGAGCGGCAGATACAGGATTCGCTCTACCGCACCGTGCAGGTCGAACAGATGGAAGATAATCTGGCCAACATGCGGCGCAACATGCAGCTCATCCGCCAGCGCATCGGCAACCTCGCCGTCAAATCGCCGATCGACGGCGAGATCGGCCTGCTGGACGTCGTGCTGGGACAGTCGGTCGCATCGGGCCAGAAGATCGGACAGGTCAACGACCTCTCGGACTTCAAGGTCGAGGCGCAGATCGACGAAATCTATATCGACCGCGTCCGCACAGGCCTCGAAGCCTCCTTCGAACGGCAGGACTCCAACTATCGCATGCGGCTGCGCAAAGTCTATCCCGAGGTGCGCAACAACGTATTCCGCGCCGATTTCAACTTCACGGGAGCCTATCCGGCCAATATCCGCAGCGGGCAGACCTACTACCTGCATCTGCAACTGGGACAACCCACCGAAGCGGTTCTCGTCCCGCGCGGCACCTTCTACCAAACCACGGGCGGCGCATGGATTTACGTCCTCTCGCCCGAAGGCGACCGCGCCTACAAGCGGCCGATCCGCATCGGCCGCCAGAATCCGCAGTACTACGAGGTGCTCGAAGGACTGCAACCGGGCGAGCGGGTCATCGTCTCGGGCTACGAGTCCTACGGCGCCAACGACGTACTGCTGCTGAACCGCCGAATAAAATAACTCCGACCATCCAAAACAACGCTTTCGTCAAGCCGAGCGCAGAGCCGAACTTGTTCGGACTATGCCGAGGCGGGAAAACGAAAAAAGAAATTCAACCATTATGTTCCGACAACTCGACTTCCGTTCGTTTTTCAACTTCCTGGGGCGCAACAAGCTCTACACGGCCATCAACATCTTCGGCCTCTCGCTGTCGCTCATGTTCGTCATTCTGATCGCGGACTACACCGTCCGGCAGCTCACCGTCGACAGCTTCCACTCGAAGGCCGGCAGGATCTACGTCGTAAGCAACGAAAACACCGTCGCCAGCGCCTATTTCCTGCAAAAGCATCTTCTGGACCGCTATCCCGAGATCGAAGCCACCTGCGCCGTATCGTTCGAAGATCACCATACCGTAGAGGCGGACGGCAAGCTGGCACTGGCCGACGTACTCTACGCCGACACGACCTTCTTCCGCATCTTCGACTTCGAACTGGCCGCCGGCGACAGGCGGCAGGCGCTCGCCGCACGCGACAACGTCGTCCTCTCCGAATCGTTCGCGCGCCGGATGTTCGGCGACGCCGATCCCGTGGGGCGTTCGCTCGTCGCCGAGGGGAAGAGCTACACCGTCAGCGCCGTGATGCGCGATATCGAGCGTTCGGTCATCCCGCCGGTCGACCTACTCTACCGCGGCGATCTGCTGACGAAGAAGAACAATAACAACGAAAGCATGAGCAATGTAGGGTCGTGCTGCACCTTTCTGCTGGCACGCGAAGGGGCCGACCTGCGGGCCAAACTTCCCGACATGCTCGACTATTTCAAAACGATCTATTTGCCTTACACCCGCGGCTTTTACCGGCAGGTAACGCTCCTGCCCCTGCGGGAGGTCTATTTTTCGTCCCTCGACAGCTACGGGAACCTCTCGTCGGGCAACCGCTCGTTCGTGACGATCCTCATGGCAATCGGCATCGTCATCCTGCTCTTCGCCGTCATCAACTACGTCAACCTGACGGCCGCACAGACCGGATTCCGCGCCAAGGAGATGGCCACGCGCCGCCTGCTGGGCGCGACGAAAGGGGAAGTCGTGCTCAAACTGATCCTCGAATCGACTCTGATGTGCTGCACGGCATTCGCCGTCGCCTTTCTGCTGGCCGAAGCGGCCGAGCCCTACGCCGCAAGGCTGCTCGGCGCGAAGATCGACATCTCGGCGGCAGCGACACCGGAGCGGATCGCATGGTACGCACTGTTCCTGCTCGCGCTGGGCTTCGTTTCGGGCATCGTGCCGGCGACGCTGGTAGCCCGCTACAAACCCGTGGACGTCATGCGCGGATCGTTGCGGCACCGCACGAAGCAGGTATACAGCAAAGTGCTGATCGTCATTCAGAACGCAATCACCGTCGCAATGCTCGCCACCTCGCTGACCGTCTATGCGCAGACACGCCACCTGATCGACGCGCCGCTGGGATACGACACGAAAGACATTCTCATGCTTCGCCACGATATATTCGACGGCTACGACCAGATGCGCCGGCTGCGCGACGAACTGTGCAGCGAACCGTCGGTCGAAGCGGTCGCATTCAGCAATGCGACACCGCTTACGAAAGGTTCGAACTGGACGATGCAATATGACGGCGGGCGCATGATCTCGTTCGAATATTTCGTCGCCGACTCGGTCTTCTTCCGCATTCTCGGCCTCGAACTGCTGCGCGACAACCATACCGAAGGATGGGGGTTCAACCAATACGCATTCAAACAGATGGATATCCCCGAGGATACGCCCGGCGTCCGCTTGGCGAACATAGAGGACCCCGTTTCGGTCGCCGGCATCTACCGCGATTTCCGGTTCGGATCGGTGCTCGAAAAACCGACGGCGATGATCCTGTGGAACATCGGCGACTTCGATCGCTTCTGGAACGGGAAAAAACTCTCCGCACCCCGCTTCCCGGGGTACATGCTCGTCAAGACGCGCGGAGACCACGACGAGGCTTACGCCACCATCCGCAGCATTTTCGAACGAATCAACGACGACGGATTTTTCGAGGGGCGTTATTTCGAGCAGCAGATCGCCGACTTCTTCGCCGACGAACAGCGCACGCTGCGCATCGTGGGGATATTCACGCTGGCTGCGATCCTCATCTCGGCGCTGGGGCTGCTGGCCATGTCCACCTACTACATGCAGCAGAAACAGCAGGAGACGGCCGTACGCAAGGTCTTCGGAGCGACGCGGCGCGAGATGCTCCGACGGCTGGTGGGCAACTTCATGGCACAGGTCGCCGTCGCGTTCCTCATCGCCGTACCGGTCGCATGGTACGCCCTCGACCGCTGGTTGCAGGATTACAGCGTCCGCATCCGGCTCGGCGCGTGGATCTTCCTCGCAGCCGGCGCATTCGCCGCGACCGTCGCACTGGCCACCGTCTTCTGGCAGAGCAGCAGAGCCGCTGCCGCGAACCCCGTCGACACACTCAAAAACTGACCCGCTCGGCGATACCGTTCACCCAAAAACGAATCACAACCAATCAAATCATTCCGTCATGTTGAAAATCGAAAATCTTCGGAAAGTCTTCCGGACGGACGAAATCGAAACCATCGCGCTCGACAACGTATCGTTCGCAATCGAAAAAGGCGAGTTCGTCGCCGTCATGGGGCCTTCGGGATGCGGCAAATCGACGCTCCTGAATATCCTCGGCCTGCTCGACAATCCCACATCCGGCAGCTACACCCTGCTCGGGCAGGAGGTCTCCGCTTTCCGTGAAAAGGATCGCACGCTGTTCCGCAAGGGCAATATCGGCTTCGTCTTCCAGTCGTTCAACCTCATCGACGAACTCAACGTCTTCGAGAATGTCGAGCTGCCGCTCATCTATCTGAGCGTGAAGGCTTCGGAGCGCAGACGCCGCGTGACCGAAATTCTGAACCGCATGAACATCTCGCACCGCGCCAAACACTTCCCGCAGCAACTCTCCGGCGGTCAGCAGCAGCGCGTAGCCATCGCACGCGCCGTCATCGCCAACCCGCAGCTCATACTGGCCGACGAGCCGACCGGAAACCTCGATTCGAAAAACGGACAGGAGGTAATGGAACTTCTTTCGGAACTGAACCGCGAAGGGACGACGATCATCATGGTCACCCACTCGCAGCACGATTCGACCTACGCCCACCGGGTACTGCACCTCTTCGACGGTACGCTGGTCAAGGACCTGACGAACAAACTCTGAACGCCGCCGCAAGAAACGCGGTCGAAAATCTCACAACGCGAAGACCGCAAGCAACAGAATTGCTTGCGGTCTTCGGTGTGCCCAGGACAAGACTCGAACTTGCACAAACTAAACGTTCACTACCCCCTCAAAGTAGCGTGTCTACCAATTTCACCACCTGGGCTTTTTAAAACAGGCCGCGGCGTTCGGCATCGAACCCTTGGCGCATGTTCGCGAAACACACGGTTTCGGAGTGCAAATATAGACAGGATTTTGTTAAGCACAAAATTTTCAACCGATTTTTCGGAAAAAAATCCTATCTTTGACTGCGTCTTAGATACTCCGTCTCGGCATAATCAAGCTAACGCTTGCTTCTGCACTCGACTTTTCGTATCTTTGTATTACCGAACTTCAAGGTAGGCAGGTCGCATTCCGGCAGAAGCGGCCGCCGCCGGAGTCCGGCCCGCATCGTTCCCGCCGGCGGAGCCGCTCCGTCCGCAGGCGATGCCGACCGCCGAAAACCGATATTCGAAACAAATAAAAACGATTCACCGAAATGAAAAAAACGATTCTGACCGCCCTGCTGCTCTTCGCCGCAGCCGCCGTCTTCGCGCAAAGCGAGTACAATTTCCAGCGCCGTTCGCTCTTCGAGAAACTGCCCGTGACCTCCAAGGACATCGTATTCCTGGGCAACAGCATCACCGACGGCGGCGAGTGGAACGAACTGCTGGCCAATCCCCGCGTCAAGAACCGCGGCATCAGCGGCGACCGTTCGAGCTGGATGCTCGATCGGCTCGATCCGATCGTCGGCGGACAACCCCGCAAACTCTTCCTGTTGATCGGCACCAACGACCTGGCGGCCGGTACTCCGGCGGCGGAGGTCGTCGCCAACGTCCGCAAGATCGTGGAGCGCTTCCAGAGCGAATCGCCCCGCACGAAATTCTATGTGCAGAGCGTCTTTCCGGTCAACGACTCGTTCAAGAAATACGCTGCCAAACACGGCCGTCACGACGCCGACATCGTGGCCGTGAACAAGGGCCTGCAAGCGCTGTGCGCCGAGAAGGGGATCGTCTACATCGACCTGTGGACGCTGCTGGCCGACAAGAACGGCAAGCTGCGCGCCGACCTGACCAACGACGGCCTGCACCTGATGGGCGAGGGCTATCTGGCGTGGAAGACGGTGATCGAAAAATTCGTGAGGTAGCCGCGTGCCGCTGACGAATCCCATATTCCGGCGAATCTCGCGTCTGGCCGAAGAGCAGGGCGTGAGGGCTTTCGTCGTAGGCGGGTACGTGCGCGACCATTTCC
>ERZ832317.1767-NODE-1767-length-26774-cov-28.101576_pt1 | contig 26774 bp, 46 predicted proteins | sample MGYA00519695_ERZ832317 | MGnify/ENA primary metagenome ERZ832317 (study PRJEB31850, sample SAMEA3708726) | human gut metagenome | biome: human gut; feature: human-associated habitat; material: faeces | place: China | collected 2014 ...
CTGAGCCCCTCGGCAGTAACTCGCCTCTTCCAGAGGATAGAGCTGCGCGATGTCCGGCGTTACTTCCTGCTGATGCGCAGCTATCTTCAAGAAGACGAAGACAATAAGATCATTCTTGCCCTGGACTCGACCTCAATCTCTTCTTACTCCACGCGCTTAACTCATATTGAATACGGCAAGAACAAAGACGACGATGCGCTGCCGCAGCTAAATGTTCTCTTCTTGGTAGACCAGAAGTCCGGACTTCCGATTTTTTATCGCTTTTATGACGGAAATGTTCCAGATGTCAGCACCATTCGTCATACGATTGCCGATCAGGCCCTTCTAAACATGAAGAACGTCGTTCTGGTTGCTGACAAAGGCTATAACAGCGTAAAAAACATCAACGACTGTCTGATCAATAAAGTTGAGTTTATTTTTAATGTCCGTCTGGAAACGAAAGGCTGTCTGGCCAGAGAACTCATAGATGAACATAGAAAGGAGTTTGCAGACCTCAACAGCGGCGATCCTTACATCAGAAAGAACATCGCCACGGCAAAGGTGAATTGGAAATACGATCCGCGGCCGGTAGAGGGGAAACCGGCATCAAACTCTGCGACAGCCGAGCTTTATTACCACATGTTCTACGATCCCGTCATCTATCAGGAGGCAGCCAATAAGCTCACGGAATCGCTTCTCACCATTAAAAAGAAACTTCTTGAAAATGAAGCCCTGACCGAGCAGGAGGAAGAGCTGAAAGAAAAATTCTTCCGAAACGATAAAGAAAAAGGCTTGATTATTGTTAATCGCCGAGTAGACGACTACTTGAAGTACAAGGGATTTAGAGTTTTAGTCACAGACTCGGAGAAGGATCCGGTTAAGGCCTGGACGGCTTATGCCGACCGCTGGCGCGTAGAAGACGCCTTTGCAACGCTTAAGGACCGACTCGGCTGCAATCGAATCAGATGCTCTGACAACAAGGCACTGCAAGGAAAGACCTTCGTACAGTTCATTGCGACGGGCTTGTCGCTGATGGTTCGTTCGAGAATCCGCTGCTATATGAAGGAAAACAAGAAAGCTGGAAAACTGAATCTGGTCTACGAGAGCGACGCAAAGATCCTTCAGGTTCTAAATAACGTCATGCAAACTCGCTTTAACCACGGCTACTACTTCGACGAAGTTGCCGGTAAAAAGATTAAATACTTTGAAGCGTTAGGTGTTGGAGTTCCGGGAGCCGGGCCCGAGACACCGGAAGATGTTCAGGAAGAACCGGAAGTCGAACCGTTATTAGGTACGGATATTGAAATTTAACGAGGATGCCGGAGCCGAACTCCGGCTAGATCACTGAAAAACGCAAAATCTCAGCGTGAAACGAAAAACCGCTCGCGAACTCATGCAACGTTGGAGGGAAACATGATAGCGAGCGGTCGTATTTAAAAGAGATGAAGAAGTTCCCGCTTTCTCATCCCCGAATAGAAAAATCCCGTCAGGATTTCTCCCTTGCGATTGGTAACTTTAGACTTTTTCTTATGTCGTTTGGCTTAATCGTTGTCGTTCGTCGTTTCCTCCGAGCGCGCCGGTTCCTCCGCAAGGAACCTTCTCTAATTAAGCCAAATCGGGCGGCTGATACACAGCTTGAAATTGTCTAGCACCTACACTACACGTTATTTTTCTTGTTTGCAATAGATGGTATAGACATGAATACGCATAGCGAAAAACGTTAGAGCGTCGGTCGTCCAAGCGTCTAGCTTTTTCGGTCGTATGCGCCAAATTTTACGTCCGGCACGGTTGAGAGAGTTTTCCGAGCCGAATACGTAAAGAAGTACAATGAGCTTAGCTGTACGCACGTTAAGGCCGTGAGTGCCGATACTTAACATTTCAGTATCAGGCGTGCTCATGTACTGCCAAACCGTGTTTAGTAAATCTGCGTCTTTCTGATCTACCTCGATACCGTAATCCTCTGAGCGATCTTCAGGCCCCGTGTAATCCTCGGAAAAATCCGTTTTATCACGCGTCAACGCTAATGCTTTTTGAACTGCGTATGTAATCGAAATATTTTTAATAACCTTATCGCGATATGCCCGGCGCCAGTTGTCTAAACGCGGTCGTAAATCTGCGATTAACTGTTTTTCTTTATCGTCCATTAACCCTCCTGATTGGTTTAGTTGAGATTGATAGGCGGTTGTTCGTCTGTATAACTGAGACATTCCCAGCCGGCGCCGGCTTTTTTAGATCTAGGCGCAACTATGTAGAGTTGAAGCGGGTATTTAGAGCTGAAAACCTTACATTTGACTTTAGCGTCGTCGGTCATGATTCGAAACGAGCCTTTGACCTCGAAAACTACTAACGACATATCATTGAGCAGTACGAGGAAATCAGGCGTATAGCGACACTGGTTATCTGCAATCTTGAACGAGACTGCTTCAAACCAGTAATCGACGATTTCACCGCTTCGCTTACGAGTTTCGAGCATGGCTGCAAACGCGGTTTCAGTCTTATTCATTTCGCCAGCGCGTAAACGTCCTTTAGCTTGCAAATACTTGTTCATTCTTCTTCCTGATTACTTTGTATAAACGACCGAAAACGCGAAAAATTAAGGCACGGCGTTCTTCTGTAAGGTTTGCGTTCCATTCGTGAGTCTCGAAGTACTGCTGATAACCCATCATCAGATACGCGTGAAACTTCTTATGAATCGAGTAATGCTCCAGCCCTAAAATTTCCTCAATTTCTTTAGGCGTTTTATTCAATGACGCTAGGCGTACGACTTCAAAGCAGTAGTCTGAAAAATCCATACTTTTAACGTCGCGATCGTTTTCGAAGCTCATGTTTTTAATCTCCTCGGGAAGGCGCTTTTTAGCGTCGTTGTGCGATCATCTGAGCGTGAGTGTGCCAATGGTCAAACTGCGAATAAAAATCGCGCCTGCGCTTGATTTGGTCATCTTGCGCACGTTTGAAACGTGTACAACGAGCAAAACTAATCGGATAGCATTCACCCGGAGCGCGTGATTCGTGCAGACAAAAGATATTCATGTCGCCGAATGAGGTTTTAGGAGGTACGCGCTTCTTGCCTTCGTTATCGATCCAATACGAAGCGGCGTGAGCGCAGTGGAGACAACAACCGCCGTTCATCTGAAATCCCTCCAGTCGAAGAAAGCACCGAAAAAGGCGAGTACGAGCGCTGTGTACATATTCCATTCTCCAAAAACCACGGGTTCTCTGCCGATAGATTTAGCGAACGTAGCGCCGAAAGAAATACAGCCCCCGTAGATTCCAATAACGATCAAGAATTTTTCAATCCATCGAATGATCTTCATTTACGCCTCGCTTACAAAAGAGCTAAGGGCTGCTATCGTTATCAGCGCGGTTAACATCGCTATGCCGATTCGATCTCTGCTTTTAAACACGAGAACGAAAAGCCTTATAAACAAAGTCAAACCGCCAGTAACCCCAAGAATCTCGATAAACTTATTAAAACTAAAAATCATTAGTCTTTCCTTTATTTGTAAACATCAAAATTGCTAGCTTCGTCAGTACGTACGCGTTAACTAACACGACCGGAGCGACTAAAAGCGTTAGAAGTACGTAGGATTCGAATGTCATGCTTTCTCCTTAGAAATACGGTTCGATTACTTTTTCTTCTTCCGGCGCCGGTGTGCTGGATAACGTCGGACGGACGGGGATACGTAGCATCGAAGTACAGAAATTGAGTGATGCGTTATCGCGCCATAGCTTGATAAAACCTTCATATCCGCCGTGGCGTTGTTTGCAGAGATTGAGTACGAAATCCGGCTTACTGTCGTCTACGTCTTTACCCTCCGCTCGTTTTTGAACTTTCGAGTAATCGCGAGCGAGTACGAAAACGTTACAGGCGATGTTTGTAATGTTTGACGAGCCTTTAATCGAGTCTTTCGTAGCGGCGTCGAATACGTTGAACGATTTAGAGCTTGAATCCGAACGCTTACGACAATGAGCGACTACAACGATATGAACGTTATTAGCGCGTGCGAAGTCAACGAGCTGGCCCATTACGTAATCTGTTTCCTCTTTATCGATGTCGTCACGTACGCACATCATTAACGAGTCAACAAAGAGGATGTCGGACTTGTAATACTTAACTGCTGCTTCGAGCAAACGAATTAGCTCGTCCGGTTCGACTTTTCGCTGTAAATCGCAAATATGCAGACGTGTGGCGTATTCATTGAAAAAGAGTTCGATATCTTTTTGTTCGATAACACGTTTATCGCGAGAACAAACGACCTGAGTAAGCATTCGCTCAATCGTCCTAACCGGCGCCATCTCAAAGGAAGCGATGTAAAGCGAGGCCCCAGCCGTTAACAGGTGCAAGCCAATTTGTCCGAGTAAAAGCGATTTTCCGGATCCGTTCTCGCCGGCTAAAACGGTCAACTCGCCCGGACGAAACTCAAAATCAATCGCTTTTTCTTTGCCGTCTAATGTCGTTTGTTTGAACGGTAGAACGTATTTAGCAACGTGGTGTCTTTTTTCGTCTAGGTAAACCTGAAAATCATTACGAAACTCGCGGATGTCTTTCGTTACGTAAAATTCCTCAGGACGACTCGCCAACTCGGTAAATTCAGCGAGTGACGTTGTTACCGTTTGACCGCCTAGAGGGTCGGCCCAAAACTCAGGCGAATCATGCAAATCTGTAATATTTTTTGTTGACATCATCATATTTCCAAGCGATTAGTTGACGGTTTTTAAACATGACCGTTACGACTACTGATTTCGGTCGTAAAACTGGTATGGCACGCATCCAGCGCGTGAGCGTTTCACGAAGTTGAGGCGTATCGTCAACGTCAAGAAAGTCGATTAAGACGTTTTTTCCCTCAATAAATGGAGCCTTGAGCTTCATGGGATCATCGGAGAATGAAAACAGAACGGTCGGCACGTGTGGACGACGTTCAGGTAATTCTTCGATACCCTCTCGAACTATTGCGTCAGCTTGATAGAGTCGTAATTCATCTTCGGTAAGGACAGGGAAAAATACGAGCTGAGAAGTCGTAAACGCTTCGGGATATTCGTAGAACGTACGCCCCTCGTTATCTCGAACCATAGCGGCAGCAGAAAACATCATTTGGACTCCTTTTTTACGACTCTTTCGAGCTGTGAAAGGTCTTTGATGTCGTATGCGTACGTCGAACGCGCCATGATTTTGTCAAAACGTTCTCGAGCGCTCGGAGCGTACTCAACTGGCGGTAATTCAGGCTGATAATCCTCAGCCTTAACCCAAACAGCGTTAGGGTCTTTCGCTTCAACCCATTCAGCTTTAAAACCTGTCCAGTTGCGCAGAATGACTTCATTCAGCGCTTCTTCTAACGTCCATCCAGCGTTTTTCGCTTCATTACGAATCAGCGAAATAACGCGCTCCGTTACCGGCGCCTTCTTTTGTTTCCTGTGATTTAAGAAATCGGCCCATAATTCGGCGCTAACGTCATCAGGCTTTACTACGCTAGTTTGCGTTTTAGTAGCCACCCCACGGGAATGAGGTTTTTCAACTGTTTCCTGTTTGGAAAGAGTTGGTGCAGTTTCCACGACCTCGGACACCTCGACGAGTGGTAGTTCATCTTCTACCGGTTCAGAGCGTGCATCTATATTTGATTTAGTATTGGTATAGTCTTGATATAGTTGAGTGTCATTTTTGCTACCACTTTCCTGCAAAAATGTAACCACTCCACTAACGTTTTTGTCACTAGTAGCATTTTCGTTACTAGTGACATTTTTGTTACTACTTATAGTTACGTTATTGTTACTAGTATCATTTTTGTATCTAGTATCGTTTTTGCCACTGCTTTTAGTGTCTTTTTTGTCACTAGTAGCATTTTCGTTACTAGTATCAAATTTGATACCGCTTTCAGACTTGAAAACTTCTTTAGTAACTTTCGCTTGCTCGAAACCGTTATTGATCTTTTGTACGTTTAAGGCGTAAAAATTACGTGAGCCGCGTCCAGCGTTAAAAACTTTTAACCAGTCGTTAGATGATAAAAACGATACTGCTTTAAACACGGTTCTTCGGTCTAATTCTGTTTCTAGCGAGATCGTTTCAGTAGATGGGCGGCAGTTTGTACCGTCATCATCCGCATAGTCGCAAAGACAGCGTAAAACTGCTTTAGCGCTCGGACTGCCGAGCGTACATTTAGCCGCGTTACGAGAGAGTAAGAAACTCATAACGACACCTCAGTGAGCTTTTTTCCAAATCGCCAAGTCCGGAAACGCTAATTTGAAATACGGAATACGGCTTTTAGGAATGCCTGTAACGCGCCACAATGAAACCGCGCACGGCGTTATTCCCAACTCTCGAGCGATAGCAGCTTGGCGTCCCTTGTCTCTAGAGAACTTTCCTTCATATCTGGAAAGCACCTCTCTAAATGCTTCCTTTCTAAAATCGTCCTGATTCATAATCCGACCAAAAAGTTTAGTTTTTCAACTATTCATTATATAGTTTTCTAAACGTTTGTAAATCTAAATATTCCGTTCACGTTTATTTACTTTTGTGTTTAGTTTTCTTAATATCAAGCAAAAGTGAAAGGAGTTGTTATGAGTTTCGCAACACGTTTACAAAAGCTGATGAAGGAGAGAAATCTTTCAATCGGAGACGTATCGAGAGCTACCGGAGCCGCGAAAGCAACTGTTAAATGGTGGGTTGACGGTAAGACGCTTCAACTTAAATATGACGATGCTGTCGGATTAGCTAAATTTTTCGGCGTTAACGTCGACTGGCTTATGTCCGGCAATGGGCCTGAGTTCACAGTAGACAATCCCAATACTGTAACTATTAGAAAAGTAAATCTACAAGGATTATGCGGAACCTATCCGCAAGTGACGGCGCCGGTTGAGTTTTCTGACGAATCGGAATTAGTCGATACGATTCAGGCCGGCGCCAAGTGGTTTTTTAATAATTTTCCGCATTATGCGCCTGAAGATGTCCAGATCGTTACTGCTACCGGTGACAGCATGGAGCCGCTTATTAGCGAAGGTGATTTAGTATTTGTCGATACTAAGTCTCGCGTATGTGACCGTGACGGAATCTATTTCTTGTATTTAGACGGTCAATACTTTATCAAGCGTGTGCAGCGCTCAATCGGAAAGAAACTAATCTTAATTTCAGAGAATCCGAAGTATCGAGATATAGAAATAGAAAGTGATTCTCAAGTCGAATTTTTTACGATAGGACGCGTTATCAAGTCTTTTAAAACTATCGGTTACTAACTTCGTTTTTTTCTTGGAGGAAATATGCGATTAGCCTTATGTATTACGTTAGCGGCATCCCTTCTCGCCGGCGCCAGCGTAACGACAGCGCAAGAAAGTAAACAGTCTTTTGAAGATGCATTTGTGCATAAAATGATTAACGATGACTTCGAAGCAGGTTTAGAAGGAGCAAAAACCTACTTTGATCTGGAGAACTTTATAGGTAAATTTGAGCGTACTACTGTCTCTGACGTTCAAAAGGCGTATTCAAAAAATGAAATTAAAGGTAATAAGCTCTATAAAAACAAAAATCTTTTAATCAGCGGAAAGATTGACGAAATCAGTCAAGACCCGTTTGGCACGCCTTATCTAACTTTCAAATATAAACAGTTTGTATTCCCGCGAGCATACTTTTCTAAAAGTGAATTAGATTCATTGGCTGACTTAGAGAAGGGACAGAATGTTTACGCATTTTGCAAGATTGGCGAATACGTAATGAACTCAATCGCTTTTAAAGATTGTTTGCTCGCAAATACTGTAATCAGGAATAAGGCTGAAAAACCGGCTTACGAATCGATAATAAAATGTCTAGATTCAAAATGTAGCGACAAGAAAAATTTGAAAATGGCGTTGTTTGTTGGAATGTTGAACGACAATACGACAGCTAAGGAAAAGGATATTCTCCTATCTGATAAAGCTAGTCGAAAGCAATTTGACGCCATTATCGATAAAGTTAAAAAACTTAAAAATGAAGCGTTACCAGCACGTATGATAAAAGCAGGATGGACAAAAGAAGAAGTAATATCCATCCTAGACGCTAATTAACTGTCTAAATCTGTATTTTTAACTAGCCGCCTTCGGGCGGTTTTTTTGCGCCTAAATATAAGTAATTTCCCTAATTTTACAAAAAATATCGTTTAGAAAACTTGATATTGTCGGTTAGTTTATTTATTATTCTGTTCAGAAATCCAAATGAATAACGATTGGATTTCCGAACGGAGAAATAAAGAAACATAGTTTGAAACCGACAATTTAGGGCAGTGGGGACTGGTTAAATCGAACTAACCTGCCGTGAAGTCGAAAGACGATGAACGAAAAAATGCCACGGCGCTGATTACCGGCGCCGGAGAATCAAACAAGGTTTGAATCTCATACGAGTGACTAGAGACACGTAGCGATTACGTAGTTTTGAACCGGACACGGAGTTTTAGTTAATGACCCTCGTACTAAATAGAGTGATTGATACGCGTATGAGTAGAAAACATGCGCTGAGGTGAATTAAGACAGCCAAGAACAGAAAGTCTTACGAGGTTACTAGTTACCAGCATACATAAAAGCTAGTTGAGTTAAGCGCTCTCGCAAGAACAGCAGCAGAGCGTAAACACAAGCGCGTCGGCTAACGTGTTTTGGAGGATTTCTCGTTAGCGTCCTTCGGCGCGCTTCTGTTTTTTAACCCTGTGTTTTTTTAGTTGGAGAAAAAACATGTTAGCCACGTATGAACGTAAAAAAGTTACTGAGTACACGTCTTTTAAAAACGAATTTAGAGTGTTTTACAAAGACGAATACGTTTGCGACCTTTTGAAGGTTGATCGTAAAAAATGGATGTTTTCAGCGTTTAGACCTACGCATAAATCTAAAGGTTTACAGGATTTTCTTTATTGCAATAGCTATTCGAGAACCTTCCAAACAGAGAAGGAAGCAACCGATTACTTAGAAAACTTTCTTTCTGCTTATGAAGCTGGTGAACGTCTAGCTTAATCAATTTTCGAACTATTAGGAATTTACTAATAGTTCACATAAACAAGTCCCCGCGTTGATTCCTTATTTAACGGCGCCGGGGGCTTTTTTATGTGGTCTTTATTACATAGAAAAGGAGAAACATCATGTTTTTCAAAGGCATGAGCGGCGCCCAGTTGGCTGTCATCACTGCGGCATGGGTGCTTCTTCTTACGTGTCTCGTTCGATTAGTTCGCCAGCTCGTTAATAACGTAAGCGTCGAAAACGTTAAAGACTTCGCCGGCGCCGTATGTTTTTTCGGCGCAATAGTTTTAGCGTTCTGTATGCCTGAGCTAATCGCCTTTTTAATGAAATAGACGCCTCAATCGCTGTAACGACCGAGGCGTTTTCTACATGAGAATTTGTTAAATAAAAGGGTAGCACAATGAGCTATGCAACTCTAGTATTAGGCGAGTCCGGCAGCGGTAAAACCTGCTCGCTTAGAAACTTCGATCCGACGAAGTGTCTGCTAATCCAGCCGCTTCGTAAACCTCTGCCGTTTCGTAATAACGGCTGGAAAGAAAAAACGCGTGAGAATCCGAACGGGAACGTCTATGTAACGTCTAACCCGTCTTACATTCTCACCGCTATGCGTCGAACGCACGCAGACATCATCATCGTTGACGACTGGCAGTACATTCTCGCTAATCAATTTATGGCGCGTCGTAACGAAAAATCGTTCGACAAATTTACTGACATCGGCGGCGTCGGTTTCGACGTTGCTAAGACGGCCTCTGAGCTGGCTGAGAATAAACGCGTTTACGTGTTAGCGCATACGCAGACCGACGAGTTCGGACGCGTCCGGATTAAGACACTGGGCAAGCTGTTAGACGACAAAATCGTCGTTGAAGGCATGTTTACTACAGTGCTTCGTACTCACGTCGAAAACGGAAATTACCTTTTCTCAACGCAAAACAGCGGCTCAGACACTGTTAAAAGCCCTATGGGGATGTTTAACGAACAACTCATAGATAACGACCTCGCGGCTGTAGACCGAACGATTTGCGAGTTTTACGGTCTCGAGTCTTCCCCTTCTCACACTTCATTAACTAATAACAGGATGGTAGAAAATGCTACATACTGAAATGACCTTAGACGTTAAAGCCGCACGTACTGTAGGCGGCACTTCTTTTATCACGACCTCCGGCGCATACGTCGGTTCGATCACTGCTGCACGCATTTATGAATCTAAATCCGGCGCCGAAATGCTCGATATCGATTTCGAGACGCTCGAACTCGAACGTGCTCACATGAGCATGTGTATTTATGACAAATCAGGTAAACCGACTTTCTCTAGAGCTATTCTCGACAGCCTGATGACTGTTTGCCGCGTACGCAGTCTCAAAGCTGAGCAACGTCGTTTTAAAGACCGTCAAGGCTCAGAACAAGTCGGATATTTCTTCGTTGATCTCATGAGCAAGCCTATCGGTCTGCTCATTCAGGCGGCGCCGGAAGAATACGATATCAACGGCGAAATTAAAACGATGGTTCGTTTGAATCTTCTTACACCGTTTGACCCTCGCACACGTCAGAATGCAGCCGAAATCCTCGACCAAGCCGAAGCGAAAGCAGTAGACGCTAAGCTAAAGAATCTAAAGGACAAGCCGCTTAAAAAACTAGCCGCTCAATCGTCTAACGGATTCGAAAGCGCACCAGCGCCTAGAGGCGGTTACGCGTCGGCGCCGGCGCAAGTTCCGCCAGCGGCGCCTGCTGGCGATTTCTCTCCGGACGACATCCCGTTCTAAACAAATTACAGAGCGCTCGCTAATAACGGGCGCTCTTTTTGCATGAAAGTTAATGTTAATTTTTTGTACGTTATTAACGGTTACTACATCGTTATGCGTAACGACAAACGTATCGGAACGCTGAAATTTTTGCCTAACAAGGGCTGGACGTATGTTGCTGAATGGAATGGAAAATCGTTTGATGACGAAATGCTCGACGATTTCATTTGCAACTGGTTAGACGACTACGGATTTACTTGTCGACGCGACATCGACAGAATCAAGAAGCTTGTTCTAGAGGCCGTGGATACATGGGAGATGTGCTATGCGTGTTAGTTATGTTTGGTACGACCATGATGCCTACGTCGTTCAGCTTGACGAAACACTCGTAGGAATGCTTTTTAAAACGTTTGAAGGCTACTGGACGTTTAGGCGTTACAAAGTAGATGACGAAGAATTACAAGCGTTTTTAGACGCGTCGTTCCCAGCGTCGTATTACGAAAAACTAATCATCGCTAAACGCGAAATCGGCAAAAAGCTCAAAGGATGGTGCGGATAATGCAGGCAGTACGATTTGATATTTGTTTTTTAGGCTATATCGTTTGGTATAGAAACATAGTAGTCGGCTACGTTAATAAAGAACGAAAAGGCTGGAAGGTTATAACCATAAATCCCTTAATAAAAATTTTTAATCCAGAGTTATCTAATCAAGAATTTTCTTCTTTAAAAGACGCAAAAAGATTTATACGCATTCGCATAAATAAATTCGATTGCAAATTTATAAATTTTCGTAAACGTATTAACTACGTTAATTCATCCGTTATGGCGATAAGTGAAATGCTTAAAAGCACTTAAAGATCAAGCAGAAACAAGTCGCATACGACAATAAGCCCGCTAAATAGCGGGTTTTCTTTTGGAGGAAACATGAATATTGAGCTTGTACTTCATACACCCAGAACGCGAATTCTTTTGATCGATCAAACTCCTTACGGCCAGTTGATCAAAAAGAGAATCGACAAACAAAGCTTTTGGAGCTTCGATGAAGGGTTCGATGTGTTTATTGATATAGATGTTTTACACGTTATCCGGGATTACTGCCGATTCAGATTGTTTAGATCAGACAGACAATTTTTCAAGCAAATAAGGCGGGAGATCAATAAATATTTGAAGGAGATACAGGATGAGTGATTTAGTCGAGTTTTTGTACAGTCCAAATGACAAGAAAACGATAGAAAATACGTTAGTTAGTATCTTTGATACTTGCTGTACTGATATAGATGTAACGATTAAAGCCTACGGGGTAATAAAAATCTTAGATGTCACTTTTGAAGAAGACATCACACCCGCAAAACTTTATCCGATCAATGGTGCCGCGTTAGTTATTGAAGAAGTTCATGACTACATTATCAACTTTCTAAGCGAACAAATAGAAAGATTAAAGCGAGAAGCGGCGACTGAAGAAAACGAATATTCAAAAGAAACGTTTTTGAACTGGATAAAGCAATTGAAGCAAATCCTTAAAAAACTCGAAATTAAACCTATATGGCATCTCTCTTACTGAGGGCTTTTTTAATGGAAAAAAAATGTCACCTATAAATAAAGAACAACTTAAATCAATTCTTAACGCAATACCAAAATGTAATGTTAGATATTTCCTAAATGGTCTATACGTAAACTTCGATAAAAAAGAAATTGTCGCAACAAACGGTCATGTTCTTGTTTTAATCGAAAACGTTGATTTCTTAGATGGAGTCGGAGAGGTCATTATCCCAAGAGAAACAATCTCCAATTTAATAAAAATTAGTTATAAAAAAGGCAAGGTAAAAATTACAAACTCAGAGATTTGTATCGATGATGTAGTTTTATCATACGAGCCAATCAAAGGGAAATATCCTGATTTTCGTAAAGTCATGCCAACTAAACAAATACCATACGAAAATAGCCGTTTTTGCTGGTTTAGTTCAGAGTACGTAAAACTTGTTGAGGATATGTCGAAGGCCTTTGAACTTAATTTCACGTTTTATCCACCGGATGATAATTCTTCTTCACCATTGGAGTTATTTGGCGTTAGCGATGATTTAGAAATTACTGTTGTTTTAATGAAATTCAAAATTGACGTTTACGGAAAAGATAAATAATGAAAATCGTATTTATATGCGTAGCTTTAATCGTCTTTAGCGTTTCGTTTTTACCGTTAATAGTTTCGTCCGATTTACCGACGTTTTTAATCGGATGTTTCTTAATCGGTTTATTCATGTTTTTGACGTATGTCGTTTATTCAATCGCTAAAACAATCATCGAAAAGGAGACTCAAGAATGAGATTATCTACATTAGCCGCGATTACCGGAGTATCGGCAGCCATCTTAATCGGAGGTGTTTACACGCTTTGTAATTTGCAAACCGTCCCCGCTGGATACGTCGGCGTTAAAGTGAATCTCTACGGCTCTGATAAAGGCGTCCAGCAAGAAGAATTAGGCGTAGGACGTTACTTGTTAACGTGGAATGAGCAGGCTTACCTATTCCCTACCTTTAACCAGCTTCATACGTACAAAGTACCGTTTACTTTTCAAACGTCTGACGCTATGGCGGTCAATGCACGCATAGGAGTTGAGTATCAAGTTAAGCCGTCAATGGCTACGAAAGTATTTCAGACTTACCGTAAAGGCGTCGAGGAAATCACGGACGTAAACTTGCGTCAGAACGTATCCGACGCGCTGATTAAATACGCGTCATTGATGGACGTTAACGAGCTGACAGCAAACGGAAAATCTAAACTGCTCGAGCACGTAACCGACGAGTTGCGTCACCAGCTCGAGGATGTCGGCATTCACATTATTAGAGTTTCGTGGGCGTCAGATATCGAATATCCGCCTCAAGTACGTGAATCGATTAACGCAAAAATCGAAGCTACACAGCGCGCAATGCTTCGAGAAAATGAAGTAGCGCAGTCTAAAGCTGAGGCCGAAAAAGCACGTGTAGCCGCTCAAGGCGAAGCCGACGCACAACTTACGAAAGCTAAGGCCGAAGCTGAATCTATCGCTATTCGCGCTAAAGCGTTACGCGACAATCCTCAGGTACTCATGCTTGAAGCGATTAGCCGCTGGGATGGAAAGTTACCGACATACCTCGGAGGCGATACGTTGCCAGCGCCACTCATGCAACTGAAGGAGCACAAATAATGCCTATTAAAACGTCATTTTTCGGATACGTCAGAGAATTTGATCTCAATGGCGAAAACATAACAAGGGATACAGCTATAAACGGCATTAAGTTGAAAGCAGATGATGGGTATGTGACTTTAATTTTTAGAACGATTCCTGAAAGAAAAGTAGCTGAAATTGGAATAAGCCTCGAAGCATGGAGGTTGATTACGAAAGGTGTAGACCTTCAACTTAAAAGCAAGGAGAAAAACGATGTGGAAGCTTAAAGACCCTGAAGCAGTAAAAGCAATGATCATCCGGTTGCTCTCTGATGATGAAATTGCAAAGCGTTGCAATCGCCAAATGGATGATAGATCAAGCTACATTCTTTTATCCGATGATAATGACGAGATTCTGTTGAGACTTGATAAGGAGCGTTTTGTAAACGTTCCTGAGTACAAGCCGGACGACTGGAATCCTTATCCCGAAGTTAAACCGCCAAGGCGTGGATATTACTTAGTCACACGTTTACGTACACGCGATAACGGAGACACCTACAAGGGGGTTGATCTATGTTTATTCGGTTTAAATAATAGCGATATTTTTGCGAACAGCAACATTCTCGCATTTCGTGAATTACCAGAACCTTACGACCCTATGCCGTGGGAAGACGACGACAGCGAACCGGAAGAAGGAGACTAACGAATGAAGTACAAGTATCAATTTAAAAACAAGGAATTAGCCGATGCTATAAAAGTTATCTACGGTAAAGAATGTGTAGAAAATGAACTTAAAAAACAGATAAAAGACGAAAGCGATAATATTTTCATAGAAACTTTTGAACTCGAAGGCATTAAATCAAGCATTACGATTCCTAAGACAGAAGTCGAGCTCGTTAGGGATTACGACCCCGATTGCTGGAATCCGTTCCCTGCGGTAACACCTCCGAAAGAAGGTGTTTATTTAATCTCTTTAAGAAGCGTTGGCGAACCATATCTTACTGTCGATAAATACGTATTTAAATTTGGAGACTATCGATGGGATGACAGCTTAAGTGATGACGTTCTAGCGTTTAGACCTCTTAACGTTGAACCTCCGACGCCGGAGGAATTGAACGAATGACCGCCGAAAGGCGGTTTTTTTATGGAATAAATAAATGTCAAGCTTGTTTTCACTAGGCGAAGTCATGAGCTGCGTTGATGGAGAAATTCTTCTTTATGGCTGGCTTGAATCTGAAGAAGTGATTAAAGCGATTGAAGATTATTTTGATGAGGTTATTCAGCCATCTGACGTTAAAGAAATCAAAAGTGGCTTCTGGAAATACATTTCTTGCAGAAACAATTCCGATGGATACCCGGGTCTCTATTACCCATGCCAAAAATGTGCGAGGGGTGCAATCAAGGCTACTCTCGTAGTTCTCAAATAATTATTGTCTGCGCCCCTCAAATCGAGGGGCTTTTTTATTACCTATCATGAAATTAATTCTTGACCCCGCAAGCGGTGGAAGAAAATTCTACTTCGATAAAAGTAATTCAATAGTTTTATTTGGAGACATTCGAGACGAGAGTTATGTTCAGTGTGATTCTCGAATTCTTAATGTCCATCCGGATCAAAAACTGGACTTCAGGGAACTCCCCTTTGAAGACAACTCCTTTTCATTAGTCGTGTTTGATCCTCCGCATCTTTATAACCTAGGCTCAAATTCCTATATGGCTCAGTCTTATGGTGTTTTGAATAAAGACACTTGGAAAGAAGATTTAGAAAAAGGATTTCAAGAGTGCTGGCGAGTTTTAAAACCTCAAGGGACTTTAGTTTTTAAATGGGCTGATAAAGATATTCCATTGTCCAAAATACTCGATCTATTTAAACCTATTTCTCCTATTTTCGGAGATAAGAAAGTCACAAATCCAAAAACTAAGGTTTCACGCTTTTGGTTAGTATTTTTTAAGTACAAATAAACAATGCGAAAAAAGGAATACGTATTAAAAGCCGAGTTAAACGCTCATAGAAAACTAGTCAATTTAGCGTGGTCTTTAGGTACTTCGCTACATCGTTTAGAAAGTAATCAAACAGTAGCAACGCCAGCCCTTTTGTACCTAAAAGAGGAAAAAGATCAGGACGAATTTATCGCTAAAACGTTTCTGACGATGCTCAAAGAAGAAGTTTCAATCGTCAAAAAAATGAAGCGCGACATTGACGCAGCTCTCACTCAATTAGGACTCAATGATGAACAAAATCGAAATTCATAAATCGTTATGCGATCAGTTAAATGACATTTACAGCCGCAAAAATGCCGATTACGGAGACTCGTTCGCAAAGGTACGTCGCGAAGTACCTAACGCTATTTTGGTGCGCCTCATGGACAAAATGGAGCGTATTAAAACGCTCCTTTTGAATTGCGAACGACTCCAAGTAGCTGACGAAAAAGTAGACGATACGCTACTCGATCTTGCGAATTACTGCCTTATGGAGGTAGTCGAACGTCGTAACGACAAGGAGGCGAAGGCATGAGATACCTAGTCGATCATCCGAATACCTTCTTAGAAGGTGTTTCTATACGACAGCGCGGCTGGGAAGGCGCGCCACAGTCGGAGAAAGATTTAGTCGTAGTCGTCTATCTGAAAACGAATAATTTACACCTAACTACGTTAATTCTTGATTTCAACAAAGCTAAGTGGCTACGCGATCAGCTCAATAACGTGATTGAGGCCGCGCCGCTTTTCATTGAAAACAACGTAGCTTTAAAAACTCCGGGAGAGTTTTAATTATGGGTAGATACAATGTGCCGTTAAAGCCACAAAAACAAGTCGATCAAGCAATTAAGAATTTCATTCTTAATCCAGCTAAGAAAGAAAAAATCAGATTCAATCTAATGGGCGGTACGTCGATTGTTTTTGAGGCTTATGTAGATCACGTGCGGGCCTATAGATCGTTCAAACAAACGTGGGTTTTTCTCGGTTATTACTACAGCGAAGATTTAGAAACTGACCCTGAACTTAACTATAAAATACCGCCTAAGCCGTATTTTACGTATGACGAAATTCTTAAACGTGGAGAAGAAGTACGAATACACGGAGTGCCGCTTAACGATAACGACTTTAGTCAGGTAACAAACGTAAACGTTACTAGACCGACTCCGAGAATCGGACGGCCTAAAGCGCATCGTCAGTTACTTGAGCCTGCTCCGTCTACGAAAGTTAAGGCAGCGGCCTTAAAGCTTGAATCTGTCGATGTTTCTGAGAAAAAAGAGACTGTTTCGGCATCACCTAAAACTAACGAAAACGACGATTTCAAAGCGTCGTTAGAACGACGCTTGAGACTGCTCGACCTAAAAATCGAACGAGAAGAAATCCTCAACCAGTTAGCCGCTCTCTGAGCGGCTTTTTTAATGCCTAAGTAAATGACAAATAGATTACTTTGCTGGTTTTCCTGCGGTGCCGCCAGTGCTGTAGCGACGCATACAGCAATCGAAATTAACAAGAAAGAGCATCGCTTTGATGAGGTCGTAGTTGCGTATACCGAAGTTAAAGAAGAGCATCCTGATAACAAGCGGTTTTTAAAAGACTGCGAACGCTGGTTCGGTGTACCGATTACGGTTTTACGTAATGAAAAGTACAACGGATCTATCGTTAATACGTTTGAAAAATGCCGCTACATGGCTGGCATCGCTGGAGCACCCTGTACACGTCTATTAAAAAAGGAGGTTCGTAAGAGTTTCGAGAAACCCACGGATACGCAAGTTTTCGGCTACACAATCGAAGAAAAACGACGCTTAGACCGATTTATCGATGCTAACAATAACGTAAGAATCTGGGCGCCGCTGATTAACTTCGGATTGACTAAAGCAGAATGTCTTGAAATCCTTGAACGCGCTGATATCGCCTTGCCAGCGATGTACAAATTAGGCTACCAAAATAACAACTGCATCGGCTGTGTGAAGGGGGGGTGGGTTATTGGAATAAAATACGGGTTGACTTTCCGGACGTGTTTAAAAAACGTGCTGAGCAGTCGAGACGACTAGGCGCGAGACTATGTAATTATCAAGGGAAACGAATGTATTTAGACGAATTGCCGCCGGACGCTGGCAACTATCCTACTGAGATCATGCCGGAGTGTGGCATAGCGTGTGAATATGTTTTAGACATCATTAAATGACGAAATCAAAAGACAAGAAGGCCGCGTAACTGCGGCTTTTTTAATGGGTGGATTATGGAATTACAGGAAAAACTAGAGACTATCGCTAACCGATATGGCCTAAATGTCCAACTTTTAAAGCTAGCTGAGGAATGCTCCGAATATTCCTCAGCCGTTCACAAATACCGCGTCATCATTAATTGCGGGGATGAAAACGACGGTAACGCAAGAAAGTATTTCAGAAAACTTGAAAAAACTGCGGCTGAGGGCTGCCGCAACAAACTTGCTGACGTTCTCGTTATGGCTCGACAGATCGAATATCTAATGAAAGACGATAAGGCGTTTAACGACGAAATGATTCGCCTAATGAACGTAACAGCAGACAAAAAATTAAAACAAATTGAGGGCGAACCAAAATGAACCTACAGGAAAAAATAGCGCTTATAGCCGATTACTACGGTCTGAATATACAGATATGCAAGTTAGGCGAAGAAGGAGCCGAATTAGGCGCTGTAATCGCTAAGAAGTACGTACTAATTCAATCTGGCGAACTCGCACAAAAATACGACTATCCAGCGGCTCAGCGTGAGTTCGGTCATGTTGATTTCTCGATCAGTGAGGAATTAGCGGACGTGTTACTCGTAGCACGTCAGATTGAATATCTAATGCTCAGTGACGAAAAATTAGCCGAGTACATCGAAAGAATAATGAACGCAAAAGCTGAAAGACAACTACAACGAATAAAGGACAAATTTAAATGACGAATCACTTGAAAATTTCTCTCAAACACAATACAGACAAAATCGAAATTCCTGAGTGGGCAAAAACAATCATCCTCAACGCTGATACTTACGAGTCATACAGCGAGGAAAAATTAAACGCTATTTATAGCCTATTTGCAAAAACGCTCGGAATGACCGCCGACGAACTGCGCATGAAATATCTCGTTCGTTTTCACGTTCGATTCAAACAATCGTATTCAGAGTATTACGTCGAGTTTTTCGACTCTGTAGTCAATAACAGTAAATTGAAATTTTAGAGGTGCGTCATGAGCGATATTGATTACAAACGTCTAGCGCAGGAAATCGTAGCCGAACAAAATAAAGAGTTTCTCTCGTTCGATGACGTATGCGTTATGCTCGGTTACAAGCGTAAATCTAGCGCGGTAAAAAAAATCACTGAGCAAGACGATTTCCCGCAAGCTACTCAGTTAACAGATTCAGGCTATCGCCGCTGGTTTAAAAAGGACGTTCTACACTGGATTGAAACACAGCGGCAGGCGCGCTCTAAAAACGCGCTCGCCGCCTACTTCGCTAACCGAGTCGCTTAGCTATATCTTCAGCCGAAGCGCGGTAATACTTCATTAACATCTTTATATTTTTGTGTCCCGTCTGACGTGCTAACGCGAGTACGTCTAGGCGGGGCGCCCCAGTTTTTGGGTCAGGCGACGCGGCCCACGTTGCGAACGTAGCGCGCCCGTCGTGAAAATTCAAACCCTCGATTATCACATTTCCCGCCGAATCTCGTATTTCATTGAGTCCGGCGCGGTCTCTCAATTTGCGCCATAGCGCATCCCTTCTCGTATCGCTTAGACGTGAAAACACTCTAGGCGAATCATCGTTTTTACTCTGAATCACTAAATCTAATAGACGTTTCGCGTCGCTCGATAATGCTACGTCTCTACGCGAGTTCGTTTTCGTAGCCGGCGCCGGTAGATGTATAACGTTACCGTCAATCCAGCTTTTTTCTATAGCTAAGATTTCGCCAGCACGCATACCCGTGCGACAGCTAAGAATAAAAGCTAACGCGGTCAACTGCGTAGAATTAAGCGGCGGCGTTTTACCATCCCAGCCAGCCGCTAGGATTATCGCTTCTTGTTCTTCTTCTGACGCTACTCTTTCTCTATGCTCAGGGGCTTGAGGCCACTTCACGCCTTCAAGCGGATTATTTTCGAGTAAATCTAATTTTCTAGCGTACGACAATACGCAACTAATCGTAGACAATTCTCTAATAACCGTAGATGTCGCAATCGTGCCGCCAGTCGGCGCAGGCTCCTTTAGACGACGATCTACATATTTTTGAAACAGATTAGGCGTTAGATCATCTAACGCATTTTGAGCGATAGAGGTTTCAGCTAATCGATTGAGTCGAAACGTTTCCCATTTCGCGCCTTTTTTCTTCGGTGTTTCGTTTTTTGCGTACTGCTTAATTACTTCGGCGAACGTCACTACGCTAGAGCGCTGTCGTGGATTTAATTCAATCTGTAGCGCGAACTCTTTTGCTTCTTTACGAGTTTTAAACGTTTTCGAGTGTCTGTTACCGTCTACTCGCCACTGGACTTCATACGTCCCATAGGGTCTTTTTGAAATTGTCGCCATAACGCCTCCAACCGCGTTTTACGTCTGTCATTACATCTGTCAAACATCTGTCATTTATGCGATTGTATGCGGGAATATGCGTAAAAAATTAGCCGCATCCCCGTAGTTTCGGCGGTATGCGGCTATATGCTTAACGGTTTGGTGCACGATACTGGTTTCGAACCAGTGACCCCTGCCGTGTGAAGGCAGTGCTCTACCCCTGAGCTAACCGTGCGCTCCAATGAAGCGAGATTCTACACGATTTTTTAATCCTTTTTCTTGTTCTCCTCGAGAGTCTTCTCAACCCCTAGATTTGCAAGGAAATCAGCGCGTTCATTACCTTCGATTCCATCGTGGCCTTTCACCCAAACCCAATCAATCTTATGCGGCTTTGATGCTTCGTAGAGTTTTTTCCAAAGCTCGGCATTTTTTACGGGTGAGCCGTCAGCCGTCTTCCAGCCTTTTTTAATCCAGCCGTAGATCCACGCTGTCATTCCTTGTTGAACATACTTACTATCAGTATGAAGAATTACTTTGCAAGGCTCTTTTAGGCGGCATAAAGCTTCTGTCGGAGCCGTCAATTCCATCTGGTTATTGGTTGTGCTCAAGGCTCCGCCGCAAAGCTCAAGGACATGGCCTTTATATTTCATCCATGCGCCCCATCCGCCGGGACCCGGGTTGCCTTTGCTGGCCCCGTCAGTCCAAATTTCTACTTCTTTCATCTCTAATCTGATCACATTGAATCGGTTTTATGCTCATTCGCTCTTAGGAGCAGGCCGGCGCCCCAAGAAGAAAAATTTCTTGTTCACGGCGCGCCCGACAAGCTTAAAGCCCGGCACTTCTTTTGTGGCACTGATCGCAAAAATTGCGCCGCACTGCGGCCACCAACGATCGCCAGCCTTTTCAATCCAGGAGTCTTCCTTAATCTGAGCGGAAGAAAACGTGAGACCGTAGCATCCGAAAGCCCCTCTGTCTACATGAAATGAGAGCAAGTGAAGCCAGTCGCGAATTTGGAAAACCGACATAAACTGTTTGCCGGGAAGAAAAGTCTTCGCCCCGAAGCACTGCATTTTAAAACGCAGCCCCCATAAGCTCATTAAATTAAATCCCGTCAGAATAACCCTTCCGCCCGGAATCAATATTCGGTATACCTCTCTCAACAAAGCGTGTGGATCCTCAGAGACCTCCAATGCATGAGGCATAACGACTAAATCTATGCTTTCACTCTCAAAAGGCATTGCTTCAAACAGTATCTGCAAGGGCGTCCTGTCATCCGTTTCTAAGAGCTGAGTCAAAGGCCGCAAGGTCGGCTCCGCGGCAACCTTAAGCCCGATCCGATTGTTCTTTAAAAAATCGATCCCGGTCGCCCCAAGCTGCACCGCGTTATATCCGAAACAATCGGATACCAATTTGTCGTATTGGTTCTGCTCCCACCGCAGGGCATATTGGCCCAGCGATGAAGAGTAAAATTTTTCGAGTGTTATTGTTTCGGCCATAAATGACTGACATTGCGGGCGATGATATTTGAAACACAATCTCATCGATCCGGAATGATTTTCCTTTAAATTGCCTAATAATTGTATCTTTATCCTGACTTCTGAGCACCACTCCGATGTTTTTGAAAACCTCTCTCCGTACGTTGGCTTTGTCTTTAGCATTAGCGCTTCCGTTGTCTCCTTACGCTTCCGAGCCTCCGGGCGAAATTGAAGAAATCGTGACCCCAGGTGCTGATGACGACGAAATCTATACGGTTTGGACACGCGTACGAGACGGCTTCAAGATCCCGAACATGGAGAATTCTGTCGTGGATGAAAACCTCGCTAAATACTCCAAACGTCCGGATTACTTACAACGCATGGCCAACCGCTCTCAGAAGTACCTTTACCACATCATTGAAGAAGTCACCGCACGCGGAATGCCGACCGAAATTGCCCTTCTGCCATTCGTGGAAAGTGCTTTTGTCACAAACGCTAAGTCTCGAGTAAAGGCTGCCGGTCTTTGGCAATTCATGCCGGCTACCGGTAAACACTATGAACTCGACCAAACAATGTGGAAAGATGAGCGCTACGACGTACTGCAGAGTACGGCTGCCGCCCTCACCTACTTACAGAGACTGCACGACGAATTCGATGATTGGCCGCTTGCCTTTGCGGCATACAATTGGGGAGAAGGCAATGTACGACGCGCGATTAAGCGCAATCAATCATTAGGGCTTCCAACCGATTACATGTCGCTCAAGATGCCTGCAGAAACCCGGAACTACTACCCCAAGCTTCAGGCGATTAAGAATATCGTTCAGAATCCAAACGATTACGGCATCAAACTTCCTACGATCTACAATGAACCTTTTTTCGTTCAAATCTTTAAAGACCAAGATATCGACGTCAAACGTGCCGCAAAACTTGCCGGTATGAGTCATGAAGAATTCAGTACGCTCAATCCTTCTTTCAATCGTCCTGTTATTGTTGCTTCCCACAATCATTCGATGCTAATGCCGACAGATAAGCTCGACCAATTTATCGAAAACTTGGTCGCTTATCGCACCAGCGGAAAACCGCTCTCCAGCTGGACTACCTACCGAGTGCAGCCTGAGGATACCGTTGCTTCGATCGCGCGCAAGGCCCACATGACAGAAGCTGCGCTGCGAGAGGCCAACCAGATTCCCGCAGGCAGAAGAATCAAACCAGGATCCCTAGTTCTCGTCAGCAAGTCCAGCGGATTAGGAAACGCTGAGGATATTTCTTCCGATACGATTGATGCCTCTTTCGCTTTAGCGCAAGACTACCGCCGCGTGACTTATCGCGTACGCCGCGGAGACAACATGAGAAGCGTGGCACGCCGCCTGGGTGTCTCTCCGGCAACAATAATGAAGAGCAACGGCTTGCGTTCCCAACGGCTGCGCGTCGGTCAGACACTTCGAGTCAATGTGCCCATCGTCACTCGCCAGACAACGACCTCCCGCCCTACTACGACAAGGAGCACGCCCGATACACCAGTCGCCTCCACCAAGTTCTATGTGGTTAGAAAAGGCGATACGCTCTACAGCATCGCTAACCGCTACGGCATCACAGCGTCTGCATTGAGAAATGCCAACAACATTTCGGGCAATAATATTTCCGTCGGTCAGCGCCTGACCATCAATGCTTCCGGTACGCCGACCAAACGGCATGTAGTGCTGGAAGAGGTTCCGGAAAGAGTGCAGAAGCAGGTCAGCAAGCGTCCCTTAGCTAAAAAGAAAACCTACAAAGTCAGGAAAGGCGACACGCTTTTCTCTATTGCATCTTCAGCCAACATGTCGGTCAACCAATTGAAAAAGTTAAACGGCATCCGTAATAACAACCTCAAGGTCGGACAAACATTAAAACTGTCTCAATAAGTCCAATTCTTTCTTAATTGAAGCGCAGCGTGCTTTTTGGTCACTGCGCTTTTTTGCGTTTTCGCTATGGTTGATGACTTAATTCTGAATTACGTACTTTTCTGCACCTCCTTTAATTGTTTTTTGCAATTCGCACTGAATTCGGCAAGATTTGAACTTTTGTTCACAAAGTCGCTTAATATTCCATGAGTTTAGAAATTCCTCTGGAAGGACAAGGAAGAACAATGAGTTTGCTCAAAGACAAAAAAATCTTGCTAACGGGTGTGTTATCCAACCGTTCAATCGCCTATGGCATTGCCAAAGCCTGTCATCGTGAAGGCGCTCAGCTCGCTTTCACTTACCAGAATGAAAGATTCTTGGACCGTATTACAGGCTTTGCTAAAGAATTTGACAGCGAAATCGTCCTTCCGCTAGATGTGGCAGATGACGCTCAGATTTTTGCTCTGGCCGAGACTCTCAAGACAACATGGGGAGGCTTAGACGGTGTGGTTCACTCTATCGGTTTCGCTCCGCGCGAAGCCATTCAAGGAGACTTCTTGGAGGGCTTATCTCGGGATGCCTTCAAGACGGCTCTGGACATTTCCGCCTATTCTTTCTCGGCACTGATCAAAGCGCTTGTTCCTCTAATGGAGGGTCACCCTTCATCGGTGCTGACGCTCACTTATTTAGGCAGTGAGCGCGTTGTGCCGAACTACAACACCATGGGTGTCGCCAAGGCCGCTCTTGAAGCTTCTGTTCGCTATCTTGCCAACAGCCTCGGACCCAAAGGCATTCGGGCAAATGCAATTTCCTCCGGTCCGATCAAGACTCTAGCTGCAAGCGGTATCAAAGACTTCTCCAAAATCTTAAAGTACATGGAAACGGCTGCTCCACTCAGACGCACAGTCACAATTGATGAAGTCGGCAACACGGCAGCCTTCCTGCTCTCTGACTACGCTTCCGGCATTACGGGCGATAATGTATATGTTGACGCCGGCTTCCACGCCGTTGCCGTCCCTGATATTTTGGAATAAGGATTCAATATGCATTTTTGGGCTTTCATCGGAAGTCTTCTGCTTGCTTCCGGCGTTGCTATGGGCGCCTACGGTGCGCATGGGTTGCGGGCCATTGTGGATGTGCCTCGTTCCATCGAAGCCTTTGAATACGCCGTTCAGTACCAACTGATCAGTGCTTTGGGTTTCTTTGCGATCGCTTGGGCAACCAACCATTTCAAAGCCGGCTTGGTTAACTTGGCCGGTCTTCTGCTTCTAATCGGCTCGATCGGCTTTTCACTGAGCATTTACTTGCTAGTCCTTGCTCAGTGGAGACCGTGGCCCCTCGTCACCCCGATCTCCGGCGGATTTATGATCGCCGCGTGGATAGTTATGGCTCTGGCCTGCCTGACCTCTAAGCCGAAGCACAGCTCTTTCTATTAACTTGTTTTGTTCCTGAAGATCGATGCTCTCTTCTCTGCCTTATCCGCTTTTATTTGTGTCCGACTGCTCAGAGCGGCCGCCGCAAAAGTACATCGACAGGTATTTGAGCCCGGCGCTGCTGAAATACGCAGCTGATCATCCTCTGGAACAAAACGCTGTCCTCTGGAGCCGCTTGCTCCTTCTCTCCATTCCCTATCAGCAATATCCGGATGATCCTCCTTTGATGATTGTCTCGGATCGTTTTACCAAAAGTCTGACGCTCGGAGGAGATTCCTATCATTACTGCAAGACCGACTGGCAAGGAAACAATCTGGCATTGGTTGTCTCCGATCTTCCCGTTTTTCTGTCCTTTCGATCATTTGACTCCGTCAATGACCATCTGAAAGAAATTGCCAGACTTCGTTTCCCAGCGATCATTAACAATTGGATTGACCGTCAGGAGAACCCAGAACTCGCCTTTTACCAATACTGGACGCTGAGCGAATGCCTGAAGGACCGAAACGATCCCACGGTTCGAATCAAAATTGACGACGATGATTGTTTAACCGTCAAAGGCTCGAGCGTACTCCTGCGTGAGACCTTCCAATTTTGGACATCTGAAGATTGGATCTGTACGGTTCAGGGACCGGCCTTAACAAATTTACTTTACGAAGTTCGAAAACCGGGAAAAACCCTTCAGCTGCTTGATGAAGCATTCGAAAAATTTGGTACGGAGTAAAGAGTAGACAATGACAAAAGAATTCAGCACCGTCGGAGTTTTCGGAAAGCGAGACTCTCTCGATTATGAACCTCTGCGCATTATTGCCGAGCTTCTTATTAAATCTGGACGCCAAGTTCTGTTGGAGAAAAAGCCGGCGGAAGCACTTTCGCTCGGAGAAGGTTTCACCCGTGACGAAATCGGCAAAAAATCCGACCTCATTATCATTTATGGCGGCGATGGAACCTTCTTAGGCGTTTCCCGCCGCATGGCGCACTACGATGTACCCTTCATCGGTATTAACGCCGGTCGTCTCGGTTTTGTGACCGACATTCCGTCAGACAAAATGGTCGAAGAAATTTCCGAAATCCTGAGCGGCCACTATTACACCGACACCCGGTGCCTCCTTGAAGGAATTCAGATTCGCGACGGCAAAGAGATTTACCGCAATGTCGCAGTCAACGAAATCTGCGTTTCCCGAGGCAACTCCGGCGGCATGATTGAAGTGTCGGTCTCGGTTAATAAACTTCCGATGAGCCGCCAAAGAGCAGACGGTTTAATTGTTTCCACGCCGACCGGTTCGACGGCATATGCACTAAGCGTCGGCGGTCCGATGATTTATCCCTCGGTTGCTTGCACACTTCTCATTCCGGTTGCGCCGCATTCCTTAGCGAATCGTCCGATCGTGATTCCGGAGAACTCTCTGATCGAAATTACCGTGACAGATATGAGAGATGCCACTCTTTATTTCGATATGCAGGATAATTCCGAGGTTTTAGTAGGTGATATCATTAAGGCCTCCCCCTACCCGCATCGCGTTAAAATTCTCCATCCAAGTCGACACAACTACTTCGATACGTTGTGCAAAAAGTTACATTGGAACTACCTTCCCACGGACCGATAATCTCTCATGCTCTGTTCACTGAACATTCGCGACTTTGTCATCGTTGACAAACTTGATTTGGAATTTTC
>ERZ832317.1773-NODE-1773-length-26681-cov-5.202734_pt1 | contig 26681 bp, 18 predicted proteins | sample MGYA00519695_ERZ832317 | MGnify/ENA primary metagenome ERZ832317 (study PRJEB31850, sample SAMEA3708726) | human gut metagenome | biome: human gut; feature: human-associated habitat; material: faeces | place: China | collected 2014 ...
TGTTAGCAAAATTAATCATTTATTTTTTTGCTGACACAGTTTAAATTACATTCTCGACACAATTTAAATTACATTCTCAACTAATAATTCTTTCTATTCCGGAACATAAATAATTTCACCATTTTCAAGTTCATACGCAATCCCCACCTTCTTCCCTCGTTTCCCCGACTGGTTCTGATCTTCGGAAGGAGTGTACCGGTTGATCTTTTCGCCTTCCTTGGTAATAATCTCCATGTTCTCCTTTCCCGGATTCTTCACCATCGTGAAATCCTCTGTCGAGAGCATCTCTGTCATATTATACCTTGTCACCAATGCCACCATCAGAGCCACGGCAAACACCATCGCCACATCAAAAAGATTAGACACCGCACTAATCGGGTCATTATCCTCTTCTTTCTTTAACAGATTACGTTTCATCTCTTCTCATTCTTTTCATTCAACACTTCCACGAGACACTCCAAGTTAGTCATATCCTGCAAATACCAACGTTGCTTCACCTGCTGGGTCAAGAAACCGATCGCACCGGCCACCAACCCGATCACCGTCGTGGCAAAAGCAACCTGCATATTATAAGCCATAGAAGCAATATCTCCCGTGGACAAACCGACTAAAGCAGGTCCCATCGGGATCAAGGTACCCATCAAACCTAAAATCGGTCCTAACTTGGTCAACGTTTTAGATATAGCCAAATCCTTATCCGCCGCAATCTCGAAATTAGCCAACAAACGTTGAACTTGTGCTTTATTCTGCTGCTCCGCCAAGATCCGTTTCATAAACATCACTACCAAAGAATTACTCTTTTCCGGTAATTTCTCTGCAAAATGATCCACGTTATTCACGTGTAACGTCTCCATCTGTTCCCGGATCAGCTTATCCGTCTTGCGAATAGAAACATATTGACCAAAGAAACTCCCTACCAGTAAAAGGGAACGAAAAAACAACAAAATCAACAACACGATAACAGGCACTAACAATCCCGTTGAAATCCAAAACATGATATCAGAAATAGTATTCATTATCTTCTCAATTTAAAAGTTAGTTTTCTTTTAATTACATACACCATCCACCCTGCAATAGCCCCCACTAAAAATAATACAACACAACCGGTCAATGCAGACCAATCCACATCGCCTACTCCCTCCACTGCCGTCCTCCCGTTTACCGTGGCAATAATTCCTAAGATAGCAACCAAAGCATTTGTCAGGAAAAACAATTCCAAACGCAAGTCTTCTTCCGGCAACAACCACTTGATCAACCATCTTCCCAAAGGAATGACCACGAAAACAAACAAACCAAACAACCAAGCAATCAATTTAAATGAAACCCCTGGAAAAGAGAATATAGCCTGTGTCAAACCAAAGAATAAAACCGGAATAATCAACACTCCCGGAAACCAATACAACAAGCGATAAGCCACCATCATACGATTCTTCACCGGAGAATAATTTGCCACATGAACTGCCAACAGGCAGAATGCCATCTGCAAAACAATCTCCAAAGTCAACACAACGGAAGTATCCAACATCAATTGATTGTCTGACAACCAATCAGCAATTTGTGTTTTTGATTGTTCAATAGCATAAGGCCACAGCAGGATCACAAATATAGTGGCAATACCAGCAGCGGCTCCCACCGCTACTGGTTTCCAAAAGGTTTGTTTCAACAAAAAATTAAATGCTGTCAACAATATTAATATCAATACAATTGTATCCATTGTTACATTCTGTTTCTACGTCTTTTACGCATCAAAACTGCCAAACCACCCAAGATTACAACAACACCGACAACAATCCAAACGGTATTCACCTTATTCGTGTGTTTTTGTGTCTCGGAAGTAATTTCATCCTTCTTCATCACGACACCTTTAGACTGATCTGCCGCAACTTCCCGCACATTCTTTATGCTATTCTGATATTGCTTGGCAGCCTCAGGAGTCGCTTTAGATGCGATAAAATCACGTAATTTGGCATTATCGCATACAAATCCGGAACAAGCCGGTTTATATTTCTGAATCAAATCCGTATGTAAATTCGATAAATCGGCCAATTGCTGATCCGTTGCCTTCCACATCCCCTTACGTGCCGTCTCCATCATAACAGCCGTAATTTCCTGTAAGGCTGCCGGACTCTGTTTCTCAAAGAAATCTTGTACCCCCAGATTAAATTTATCCTTTACATACACATTGTAAATCTCACCCCACATCTCGTTATCGATCACCGAAGGTTTCATCACGTTCCAACCGTATGTATTACGGACAATTTCAGCAAAACCGGCTGCAGAAGTCGCTTCTCCCTTCATCTTCTCCTTGATATAAGAAGGGTTGAAAATCGTGGTTCTCGACTCCACGCCGATAGCCTCTTTCACCTCCTGCATCTTGTTGTTATTCCGATTCCGATAATCACTGAGATAAGCATCCGGATCTTTCCCTGTCACGTTGCGAACCGTCAGGTTCAAGCCTCCCATAAACTCGTACACGTGATCCAAACTCAACGCCCCCCACGTGTTACTCTGTCGGGGTTGAACCACCACGTCCGTGCGGGTCAGAGCCGCCTCGAAAGCAAACTGCTGGAATTTTTCCCAGTTCTTCTCGCTACCGTAATAAGCACCCATGTTATTCAAATAGGTGGATGCAATTTCCGACTCATCTTCCCAGCGGTCTCCGGCATCAACCATCCCCTGTATTCCGGTTCCGTAACCACCATTCGCACCCCCGAAGACCCGGAAAGTTGAAATCTCACGAGCATCTTTCGGGGAAATACCTTTATCTATCAACGTCTTTTCCGCCTCCAACACCCCGGCCGCCACTTGATTCTCGTATTGGTCATTCTTGGCAGCAGCAGCCATCTCCACGGCCCGATTCACCAAGAAAAGACGGGATGCAGCAATATCCCGCAACTGTCCGGAAGTCTGTACAACCACGTCAATACGCGGACGCCCCAAATCAGCCGACGGGATTAATTTCAAATCACTCACTCGTCCGAAAGCATCCCGCACGGGTTCCACTCCAAGCATATACAACACTTGGGCAATCGTGGCCCCGCCCGTTTCAATAAACTCTCCGGACCAAAGCGTGTAACTGACCTTTTTCGGGAACTCCCCATTATGCCGTTTCTGATACATCTCGATTGTACTCTTTGCCAACTGTACCCCTTTTTCCCAAGCTGATTCCGTCGGCGTCTCCTCTGCATTTATAGCAAAAAGATTCCGTCCCGTCGGCAAAGTATTCGGATTCACGATAGGATCACCCCCGGGAGAAGGAGCCGTGTAACCGCCATTCAATGCGTTCATCAACGACTGCAACTCACCATCCGGACTTTCCTGTAATGCCCGCTTATAATTATTCACGTTTTTCAACGTCCGTTCCACTTCCATAATAGCCAACGCCTTATTCACCTCTTCTTTGGAATATTCCTTGGCTTTCTTTCCCATCATCGCCTTCATCATGGCACTCATATCCGGGTTTCCTCCAGTCCCCTTGTTCACCTGCATTCCTCCAGTCTTCGCATCCGGGCCTTTCTGTTTCATCATATTCTTCATCATCCCGGACATCGGATGTTCCCCCTCTTCCTTCTTCACAGGCATGACTTCCGGTTGTTTTGCCGCGGCAGCCATCATCATCGCCATCATCCCTTTAGGAGCATTCCGGTTTTGATCGATTTCACGAGCCTGTGCCAGCTCTTCTTTCGTGATACCCGCCACCTGACAAATAAAACCATCATCCACTTTCTCCTGACCATTCAACAGTCTCCCCACCAATCGCTTGGCCGGATCAAGATAACGTTCGGTAAAAATAGTTTTCCGTTTCAACACATCAGCGTCCGCCTTACCTCTCAACCGATCTAACCCGAACAACCCGTAAGCTATCGGATCGGTTGCCATCGAGTAAACAGACGATTCAATGCGGGCAGCCTCGTATGGAACTCCCATCGTGTACAATTGTCCGGTAACCTTCTCTGCCGCCAGCTCGTCTGCAAAATTCTCGATCTTCAATATTTCTTCTTCCGTGTAGGGAACGTTCAACACGCTATCCAACCCCAACTCCCGATGCATTCCCAAGGAAACAGCCAGTTCTTTCACCGACAAGGCAGCTTTCTCCACCTCCTTCGGATCAGCCGTACCTTTCTCCGGGTAGGCTTTCTGATTATATATCTTTATTCTTTCCGTCAGATTCCGATAAATGCCCCTCACGTTACTCTCCATAAACGGGGGAGTCAAATAAGATTGCAACACGCCATACCCGCGACGTTTGGCAATCATCCCCTCACCCACGTTACCGATAGAATAGATGTAAAGATGAGGCACGCTCCCCACCAATCGATCAGGCCAATCCAAATCACACAAAGCAGCCTGTTTTTTGGGTGTAAACTCCAAACTGCCATGTGTTCCGAAATGAATCATAGCATCCGCCTTGAACCCGTACTGCATCCACAAATAAGCGGCCACGTAGGAATGAGGAGGTGCGACATCCGTCCCGTGTACAATCTGGAAGGCATTATCCCCACCTCCGGCTGCCGGCTGTGGCATAATGACCACGTTCCCAAACTGTATTCGAGATACCCCTAACTTACCATCGGCAGTACTCATGTATTCCCCGGGGAACTCCCCGAAAGCAGCTACCACCTCGGCATATTTTTCCGGTCGTAAAGCCTGTTTCACCCAACTTGCGTACTCCTCTTTTGAAATCAGCAGCGGGTGACTCTCTTTCAGGAAACGATCCATCACCCCGTTCGCGTAAGTACCGAACACGGCTCCTTCCGCCATGATCATCTTCTCCAATTCCTTGGAATTTGCCGGAAGATTCTCGACCCTATATCCCTCTTCCTTCATCTTTTTCAAAAGATTATACAACGAGGGGACCACTTCCATTCCGGCAGCACTCATGGCACTTTGTCCCGGACCTTTATAATAGTAAATAACAACTCGTTTCTCACTATTCGGCTTTTCCTTCAAAGCCAACGTCTTCTGAATATTCTCCACGTATGTCTTCAACCGTGAAGGAACTGCAAAAGAATGACGCAATCCCTCTTTATCCTCGTACTGGGCAAAGAGTGCCGACGTCCGGATGGCCCCGTCAATTTCCGGGGTAACGATACTCTGTGACATAAATCCTCCGGACATCCCCATCGGATCTTGTTCCCATTCTTCTACCAGACTATTTACTGTCAACGGGGCAAACAATAGGATATTACGTTCCTCCAGATATTTCACGACCTCATCCCCCAACCTACCATGAGCCATATTGATAATAGCATCCGGGCTAATTTCACGCACAAAATCAAGCAGACGCCGTAAAGACAAAACCGGGTAAACATTATACCCCACTCGCTCCAATGTATCAATCAATCCCGTGGCATCTGCCATCTGCCCGGTCACCACAATCTTTTTCGCCCCCTCTTTATATAATTGTTTACTCCTCAAATACTTCTCGTACTCTTCCACGGAAATAAAATCAAGCTCGTCTCCCGGCTTATCCATATCGACATGATACAACACATCCGAAGATCTCTCGATCGGGACTCCCGGCTCTTCCACGGAAATCAACTTCTTATCCATATTCTTCCGAATATAGTTCAGCATATTCTTGTAATTCCGTCTTCCACCACTCCCCAGATAACCCCGCAAAGCGACTTGGTCAACAGAATCAATCGTACATATATTATTCGCCGGATTCGTCGCCATTGTCGTGTACACGAGTACACCTTTATCTGCCGCTTTCTGTATCTGCTGCCGCTGTTCCTCCACGACACGCAGCCCCATGCCATTCACAAACACCATATCAAAACCGGACAACCGATCCAGTTCCTCCACGGGAACCTCTTGCAATTTAATAAATGAATTGTCATTCGCCTTCGCAATACCTCCCATCGTAATCGTCTGAAAATTCACGAAAGCAATCTTGGTAGTTCCGAACCAGACATTGTACGCCCAGATCCCCAACAAGACGATAATTAAAAGACACCCCAACGCAAGCCACTTTTTTCTCATCAGTATTCTCTTTTATGGATTATAATTTTAATAAATCTGCTATATTCACCGACAACGTCCCGATAAAACCGATCCCCCTCTGCGGGGTCACCGATTGATCGGCTGTCACATTTTTATCCTTGAAATCAAACAGATTATCAATACCTGCCATGAAACGGAAACCTCTTGGGAAACGAGCGCCAAAATTCAACGAACAGAAAGTCCGGCTCTCATATTCATTTTTCACGTAACCACCTGCACTATTCTTGTACCATGTCTCCACCGAAGACATCCACCGCCCGTTCAAAGCCACTGACAAACCAACCTTTCCGAACGTTTTGGAATAATTTGCCGTAAAAGTCAAACTATGCGGACGATCACTAGCCATATTATACCCATCCACTTCTGAATGTACATCAATATAAGCGTAAGCACCTTTTAGGGTCAAACCACTTTTAAAACGGAACTGCGCCATCACGTCAACCCCCGTCCTCGTTGCATCATCTGCATTATAATATTGCTGATCTTTCCCGTCCGAAGTTAAGCCCAAAGCGATCTCGTCAAAGAATCTCGTATAATAACCGGAGACGGAACCATTAAAAATTCCTTTCGTCACCTCGGCCGAAAACGTTCCTTGATGACTGATCTCAGGCTCCAAATCTTCGTTACCGTATATCATGAAAAATCCCTGCCCGCCCATATCATATTCACTATGCAATTCTTTCAAAGATGGTATACGAAATCCCATCCCGTAGCCACCGCGTAGCGTCAAAACACCATATTTATACATCAACGAAATTTTCGGGCTGGCGTGAAAACCATATTTTGAATGACAATCCGAACGAACCCCAGCCAACACACTAAACGAATCACTTACCTTATAATCCTCCTGCAAATACAAAACATACGTCTGGGCATCAAACTTCTTCCCCGAACCGTTATCAAACCAATAATGTTGCAATTTCTGCGTATTCACTTCTATCCCGGCTGTCAAGGTATGTTTTTCATGGATATATCCGGTATAATTCAACCGAACGGTATTGGTTAAATCTCCAAAAACCTTTTTAGAAGGCAATGAAGTGGTATAAACGTAACGCTTTTCGTAATTCTCAAACACATACGAGAAATCCAGTATATGAGAATCATTAATAGCGTAATAAACCCGAGGATTTATACTGTAATTAGAAAAGCGATCCTGTTCTTTCTGCTCCACGTACTCCAACACGTCATTATTATAATATGTCCCATTCAATGAGATCCGAAAATTTTCGTTAAACGTGTAACTCAACTTCTGATTCGCCTGCCAAATCTCGAATCCATTTACACTAGACATTCCTTTCTCCGAAGTATCCGCAACCACGGAATCTCTCCCATATATATCCTTATAATACGAATACTCGATTTGCCCTTCTTTATCTTTTAAGGCATAAGCATCTCGCTTACGGTAGGAAAGAGATGTCAATGCAGAAAAACGTCCTTGTTTAGCCCCCAAAGACAAAGAATATTTACTCTCATCATTATTACCATAACGCACAGAAACGTTCCCCGTAAAAGGACGATTCGCATCTTTCGTAATAATATTTACCACTCCCCCCATCGCTTGAGAACCGTAAAGAGTAGACATTGGGCCCTTGACAATCTCAATACGTTCCACATTATCCATATCAATCAAATTATAATCAATATTATTACTGGACCCCTCTCCGGCAACACGTTCTCCATCAATCATAAATAACACGTATCCCCCGGCAGATCCTTGGAATTTCAATTCCGGCAATCCGGAACCGTGGGCCAGCCCGAACTGTAAGCCCGGCATTTCATATTCCAGTAAACTTTGCAAATCCAATGGATTCACCTGTGCTATATCTTCCGATGAAATCACGCGGGTAAGCACCGGAACATCCTTCAACGGTTTCAACGTACGGGTTCCCGTGATCACGACCTCATTCAACGCATTATTACTCGGTTCCAACACGAAATGATACAGACTGTCAACCCCGGGGGTCACTTCCCGCTCTTGCGGTTCATAGCCCGTGAAACTCACCCGTAACACACACTTATTCTTCGATGACAACTTAAAAGAAAACTCCCCTTTAGCATTTGTCCCGGCCCCGATCACCGTTCCTTTTACCCACACGGATGCTCCCGGCAATCCCTCGCCCTTCTCATCGGTAACAATCCCCTGCACTTTAAAAGAAGGAGCCTCATTGGAATGCTCATCAGCCATCAATGCTGACGACAAAAGAATAAAAAACAGTATCAACAAATCATGCCTCATAAAACTCTTTTTTTACGGAAAAAACCGTAAGAGAAAGTCTGTTCCTCTTACGGTTGATAAATCATGAACAAAATTATTTTAGAGGAAACTCGTAGTCAAATGTAGCAGCCTCATTCTTACCCGTAGCATCAGACATATCCGTGAAACGCAATTTTGCATATTCACCGCTGGCAGTTTTCACAACAAACACTTTACCATTAATCTCATAAGAATACGGGGGCATTGATCCGGTAGGAGTTGCCGTTACCCATTTAGCCAACACTTCGTTAACCTTCGTGGGTTGATACCCAACAAAACCACTCATCATTCCTGACATATCCACCATGACTTCCCCGTCCACATCTGAAGTGAAACTTTCTCCGGTAACACTAGCAGAAGTAACACTTTCCAAATCCGTGGTCTGCAACATGATGGCAGCCCCGTCATTCGTCTTTATATCATACCGATGGAAAGCAATATCCCAATCGAAAGAAGTTTCATCACCATCCACACCATAAGTTTTTCCGGTAGATTCTCCGGCAAAAGTTCCTCCCATGTTCATTTGCATACCCCCATCTTCCATTGCCTTTACATTCATATACAAGGCAAGACTAAAGTCAGCATCTTTCGTCGTGCCGATTGTTCCATTTATCGACATATAATAATCCGTTGTAGTTTCATCTTCCTTTTCCATCGTAACAACAGACTTCTCACTTGAAATACGCCATACATCCCCCTCTTTTTTAGCAATGGCTTTTAAAGAGAAACTAGCACTTGTTGTTTCTGTTCCACTCATTCCACCAACTTCACAAGCAGGAAAGGAAATAACCACGGTATCACCGACGCCTTCATTAATCACCATCAATAAAGAGTCGGTATTCTTTATAAGAGTATTAGAATTCAAATCCCCGTAATACACACCAGTCACAGCCCCTTCCATACTCTTTACTTTCAACGTTTTCACCGTTTTCCCCTCTTTGAAACTAAAATATGACCAAGCATCATATGGATCACAATCTACGGTAACGGACTCTCCATCCCAAGAACCACCGTTATCATCATCATCCGTACAAGCCGCAAAACACGCACCGAACAACATGATAACCACAAGAAACCAATTCATCTTTTTCATTATATTAAAAAATTTAGTTTAACAACAATTTAGTGTTGCAAAAATAAAGTAGCCCACTCCCTCCCACAATCCCTTAAAATGGGTAAAAAACACCCTTTACATACTTGATTATAGGGATGAAATATCTATCAAGTAATGCCAGTAAATAAAAAATCCCCGCTCGTAAGCGGGGAAATATATCATTTAATCAGATTTTGCTTTACACTAATCGTCCTTAAATAGGCCTAAGTTCTATCGTCAATCCCATAGCAGAAGCTATTTTGTATAATGTTGCAACTGTAGGAACAGTAAGCCCTCGCTCGATTCGTGAGATATATCCTTTATTTGCCCCGATACGGTCTGCAAGTTCCTGCTGTGTTAACCCAGCATTTTTTCGTGCATCAAGCAATATTTGGGCATTGTATTCCTCCCATGCCCTCTCTCTGTTTTTTTCTCGTTCAGGAGTACCTTCCTTGCCAAGACTTTCATCAAGCCATGCATCAACATCGTAAATGTCTTTACTGATTTCCTTTAGTTTCATAATATTCCTCCTTTAATTCATTATTCCCATAACTTACACGAAATTCATACAATCCATCACGAATGAACTTAATATAGTGTCTTGGCATTCGATCCTCCACCTTAAACAAATCCAACGCACGTTTTATTTTCCCGCGTTCTTCTTGTGACAAGGTTGAAATGAAGTCCGAAAAATACCTCTTATATGCGATTATCTTTTTCATTATACAAATATAGCAAATGTTATATAGTTATACAACATTTACATCAATTATTTCATGTTTTTCTCATCTCCAAACAAGAATATTCCCAATGAATTAGTGATTTTTATTACCTTTGCAATTCATTACGAGAACTAAAAAAGGATTAACATGGAATACAATTTCAAGGAAGTCGAAAAAAAGTGGCAAAGCTACTGGCAAGAAAACAAAACTTACCGGGTGGAAGTCGATCCTTCCAAGCCCAAATATTACGTGTTGGATATGTTTCCTTACCCATCCGGGGCAGGGTTGCACGTGGGACACCCGCTAGGCTACATCGCTTCCGACATCTATTCCCGTTACAAACATCTGAAAGGATTCAATGTCCTGCATCCCATGGGATATGACGCGTACGGTCTGCCCGCGGAACAATATGCCATCCAGACCGGACAACACCCGGCCATCACCACGGAGAAAAACATCCGTCGCTACCGGGAACAAATGGATAAAATCGGGTTCTCTTTCGACTGGGACCGTGAAATCCGGACCTGCGACCCGGAATACTACAAATGGACCCAATGGACTTTTATCCAGATGTTCAACAGTTTCTATTGCTACGACGAGCAAAAAGCCATGCCGATCACGGAACTGGTAAAAGCATTCGAGGCCGTCGGAACCCAAGGATTAAATGTCGCTTGCGGTGAGGAGATGAACTTTACCGCCGAGGAATGGAAAAGAAAGAGTACGAAAGAACAACAAGAAATATTGCTGAACTACCGTCTTGCCTATCTGGCTGATACCATGGTAAACTGGTGTCCCCAACTGGGAACCGTGCTGGCAAATGACGAAGTGAAGGAAGGATTATCTCTTCGCGGAGGTTATCCCGTGGTACAAAAGAAGATGCGTCAATGGTCATTGCGAGTTTCCGCATACGCCCAAAGATTGCTTGACGGGCTTGACAACATCGATTGGTCTGACTCCTTGAAAGACATCCAGCGTAACTGGATCGGTCGTTCACAAGGTGCAGACGTGAAATTCGACGTGAAAGACTCCGATCTGAAATTAGAGATTTTCACCACCCGTCCCGACACCATCTTCGGGGTTAGTTTTATGGTTCTAGCTCCCGAGTCAGACTACGTGAAACCGTTAACAACACCCGAACAGGCTGATGCCGTTGCCGAATACTTGGATTACGTGTCCAAACGTACAGAACGGGAACGCCAGACCGAAGTGAAAAAGGTTACGGGCGTCTTTACCGGATCATACGCCATCAACCCGTTCACCAACGAAGCCATCCCCATCTGGATCAGTGAATACGTTCTTTCCGGCTATGGAACCGGAGCCATTATGGCTGTTCCGGGACACGATAGCCGTGACTACGCCTTCGCCAAACACTTCAACCTGCCCATCGTACCCGTTATTGATGACGGAGAAGGACACGATATGTCGGAAAGCTCCTACGATGCGAAAGCAGGTAAAATGATCAATAGCGGCATTATCAATGGCATGGAAGTCAAAGAGGCCATCGCCTACATTGCCGGAGAGGTAGAAAAACGAGGCATTGGTAAAAGCAAAATCAACTACCGCCTGCGTGATGCTATCTTCAGCCGCCAACGTTACTGGGGAGAACCGTTCCCCGTGTATTACAAGGACGACCTTCCTTATATGCTGGATGAATCCAAACTTCCGCTGGAACTACCGGAAGTCGATAAATACCTGCCCACCGAGAGCGGGGAACCACCCCTTGGACGGGCTAAAAATTGGAAAACAGAAGATGGTTATCCATTAGAATTAAACACGATGCCCGGTTTCGCCGGTTCATCTGCTTATTTCTTACGCTACATGGATCCCCACAACAATAACGCGTTAGTTGATCACGAAATATGTAACTATTGGAAAAACGTCGATCTCTACCTCGGTGGTTCCGAACATGCCACGGGACACTTGATCTACGCCCGGTTTTGGAACATGTTCCTGTACGATCTCGGCGTGGCTTGCGAGGAAGAACCTTTCAAGAAACTGATCAACCAAGGAATGATACAAGGACGTTCAAATTTCGTGTACAGGATACAAGGCTCGAACACGTTTGTTTCCGTCGGACTGAAAGATCAATATAAAACCACGGAAATCCACGTGGATGTCAACATCGTCAAGAACGACGTGCTGGATCAAGACGCCTTCCGGGCTTGGATGCCGGAATACGCCAATGCCGAGTTCATCTTGGAGAACGGGAAATACATCTGCGGATGGGCTATTGAAAAGATGTCAAAATCCATGTTCAACGTGGTAAATCCCGACACGATCATCGAAGAATACGGGGCCGACACGTTACGCCTGTACGAGATGTTCCTCGGACCGTTAGAATTCAGTAAACCTTGGGACACGCAAGGTATTGACGGAGTATACAAATTCCTGCGCAAATTCTGGCGCCTATTCCAAGTCGGTGAAAATTTCAGTGTAAGCGACGAAACTCCTTCCAAAGAAGAGTTGAAAGTGCTACACAAAACCATCAAGAAAGTGGAATACGACATCGAGAACTTCTCGTTCAACACGTCTATTCCGGCATTCATGATTTGCACGAACGAATTGACTGCCTTGAAATGCAACAAACGGGCCATCCTTGAACCTCTCGTGATCACTATCGCACCCTTCGCCCCGCACATGGCAGAAGAATTATGGAGCCTGTTGGGTCACACCCAAAGTATCACGAAAGAAACTTTCCCCCAATGGGAAGAAAAATTCTTGACAGAAGACACTTTTGAATATCCGGTATCTTTCAACGGCAAAGTTCGTTTCAAACTATCCATGCCTTTGACGGCAACCAACGCTGATATTGAGGCCGCAGTCAAAGCTGCACCTGAATCAACAAAATGGTTAGAAGGAAAAGAGATCAAAAAAATGATCATCGTCCCGAAGAAAATCGTGAACGTGGTTATGGGTGCCACGTCCTAAATCATCCGGGATATAGTCAAGATCCCGTTATGAATCGGGAAATCGGCAAAGCCTAGCTTAAATTCTCTCCCGAGCCCTCGAATCCGGGGGTTCGGGTTTCATTGATCCACCCTTGGGTCGGTTTGAACTTAACCACTTTCCGGATGTCCATTTGCCTCACTTCTTTTGAATACGGGTCAAATATGCCCTGGGTGGACTAATCCGCGCTGTATACATCCCGGACACAGCGGACAGTTGTCGTTGCGTTATTGTCCGAGTCAAGGAAGATATTCCCCCCGCTATACCCGTAACCGGTTCTATTGGTTTTGTCCTTGTATTTCCCATCGCTTAATTTCCCCATGGAAAAATAAGTACGTGTAAAAGGTATACCTGACCAAAAATCTCCGGTAATGTAATATCTCATCAAGGTCAGCTCGCGCTGATTGGGCAATCGGTATCCGTCGGGACAGTAAGGGTTGATCGTTTGAGCGGAGATCGCATCATTCATCGCTTGGAATTTAATTGAAGTAAAACTCTTGGCACTGCTCGACGGGGCCACCTCGAATTTTTTGTACACGCGGTTCTGTTCCGATTGCTCGTCATCAAAATCCAGTTCGCGAGAGGTGTAATAACGCATAACGGACTGGTTCAAGTAAATGTTATTAAACGTGTAACTTCCGTCCGCATTCGTTGTCATTTTCACGTAATCATCAGGGGTTTCTGACAAATCATAGCCCGAAGATTTGCTCTCGTTGGTTGTTCCGAGATTACGCACGCAACGCACGCTCCATTTATTAACTTTATAATTTGACCATCGGTATGAACCTCCCATGTTACCGGTAGAGGATCCCTCTTCTCCCCAAACGATGGTCGGATCGTTACTATTGCCCGAATACTTCGTGCTTGAAATGACGTGCTGGCGCCATACTCCTTCATCATCGCTATCCATCTGTATTGCCGTGCGATTGTATAATCGCCCGTCCTTGGAAACGACATCGGAGCCGATCCAGATACCGACGAGTTGTTTGATAGAAGCGAGGTACCATCGTACTTCGTCTTGATCGATAACTCCGTTACCGTTGTTATCCCGGTTGCGTGTCATGCAGGAATAACGCAAGAAGCGGTAGTCTTCCGATAATTCGGGTACTTCGTTTTCCACCTCCACGTCCATGTAGGTTTCCCATGATTTAGAGCTAAAAGTCGTGTTATTGGCTCCGACAAGTTCCCATTCCCTCATCGTGTTCAAGCGGCCGTTGTAAAGTTCGCTATTCCCCCTGTCTTGCGTGGGGGAAACTGTCCCGTTCCCATCAATCGTAATTCCTTTCCCGTAGATCCATATATCCGGATATTCATCCTTGTGCTCCATTCCCCAAGCCGTGGAGAAAGAGGTGTTACTTGTCCGGGTATCGAATATCGATTGTATGGATTTTTGTTGGATGGTGACCACGCTACCCGTGGAGCGGCTCTCCTGATCCTTGCTGACATTCGAGTTACAGAGGATATGCATCATGCGATCGGGTTGATTGACAAATTCTTTCCATAACGTGGAACGCTGTTCTCCCGTGATGGGATGGGCATCGTAGTAATACTCATCCACGTGGACCGTAACACTGATTTTGGGTCCCCCGTCCGCTTCGGAGGTATTGTCGAAATCGCTTGTTGAACTTAGTTGCGGGTCATCATAGAGTTTTTTTTGAGCTTTAATATATTTTACGAGAGTGATGATGTCCATCTCCCCGTCCGGACAGGTTATCGCGTTATAGGCTTCCGGGGTGTACTTTCGTCTTTTCTTTACGTAATAGTTTCCCTCCCCGTCTTTTTGGTTCAGGCGGAAATGACACCATTTGTAGTCCAATCCCGTGGGAACGTCCTCGCCCTCGATAATTTGCGGCTTCCCGTCGCAGAAAGGCGTTTTCACGTACCACGTGAGATCATCAGTGATGTACTTGGCGTGGAAGGTGAGAGTTTTGGAAACGTAATGCGCGTCGCAAAGGGCGATCTCTTCTTTGGCAATCGTAACGGAACCTGTCGCTCCCGGTTGGTTTTCAGTTGTTTCCGTATCCACTTCCACCCGGATGTTATTCACGCTGTTAACCGTGACGGTGTAGGTGTACGACGTGTTGCGGAGCGTGGAGAAGTCGGAAATGTTTCCTCCCGTTCCGAAGTCTCCGAGGTGAATGATGTATTGCACTTCTCCTCCCAGCGTTTGTCCGGCATCATCGTTTACCAGGTCCATCTCCACCCGTCCGGTGACGATAACATAAGTTGAGAGATTATTGGCGTATTCCCACTCGCCGTTCAACCCGCTTTCTAGTTTTACTTGGCGATCCCGATCCGGGAAAGTCGTCGCGGTCTTCTTGGGGGTCATCCGGTTTTCGAGCATGTAGAACGAGAATTCACTTTGCGTATCCGAGGGAAACTCTTCAAATTGCGCCCAATTGCTCGTGAAGAAATCATCGGTGGTCGCGCCTGCATCCTGTCCGGTGGTTTCTGTTTTCCCGCGTTGGGCGTAAGACATAAGGTACGTCTTGCGCGGGATGTTTACCACTTTCCATTGCCCGGGCGTAAAGGTTTTAATCACCTGTCCGTTAGCGTCCGGAGTGGTGCCCGTTTTGAACACGAATCGGACTTTGGCGTCCATTCGGTATAGTAATAAATTCGCTTGATTTCCATCGGTTCCTCTGATAATTTTGTCATCACCTATTGTCACGTCGGAGACCACCCCGCTCATGGGAAAATACCCGTTTCGCGAAATAACATTCTGATTCAGCGTGACAACGAAATTCAAGAGATCGGCCTCGTTGGCAATCTCTGCTCCCAAACGGTCGCTGCTGACATTTACCATGTCTGCATCCAGGTTGGAAATACCGTAAATCTTGTACGTGTCGGTGCTTGTGTTCACGGGAATTTTGATGGAACCTTTTGTCGTGATTGTTGAGGCATCACTGGTGTTAGATACACACCAGCAGGGGGCAGAAGAGGACTCCACGGCAGCGTAATCCGTTTTCAAATTACTATCATTGAAAAAGTGTGTATAGACTTTTTCTCCAGAACTGTTGAACACGGCAATATAAATGTTGTAGATCCGGTTCTCCGGATAGTCTCCCAACGTGCTACGCGACACGATCGAGACGTTGCTTTCGCTCCCGAAACTGATCATCATGGGTGCCGTTTTTTCTCCCGGGAGATCTATCGTGTCCCGGGAACAACTTGCCAACACGGCAAGCAGTAGAATACAATATATGGATAATCTTTTCATGGTCATCGTGTTTTAATCAAATGTAATATCAGCCGTTTTCTTTTCCCACGGAACTACTTCAAAATTAAACGTACCTTGACCTTCATTGTAGAAGACGTTTGCCGTCGTATGGAGATGTTCGTTACGGTAAATATATTTCAATGCCGCTGTCGCCCCGAAGGAATTGATGTAGTTGATGGGTGTGGTGACGGAAAAGTTTTTGACCGGGGTCAACGTGTTACCTCCGGCATCTTTCCATTCTTCGGTTTCGGTATATGGACGCAGGTACCAACGACTGTTGTTATCATTGGGAGTGTCACTAGTTCTATTAGTTGTATTGATGCCACCCCCATTTCGATTAATAAAATAGCGTCTTCCGGTTGTTCCAGATCGAAAATAAATGCCAGTAGAAGCTCCAAAATTGAAGTTTGAACCTGTCGGTCCGATACCTGGTTCTCTTCCTGAAATGGTAATATATCGGTCCGTCCCGACATTTTTCATCGTTCCGGAACTTGTTCCGGAGAATTGCCATTGGTAGTTTTTATCATTGATTAACTCGTTGTCATCGGCTGGTTGTTTGGCCGATAATGTAGAGCCGTTCGTGTAGAGGTAATAAGTGTTGTCCGAGTAACTGCGAATAACATAAACGTCATCCGGACTGTTAATTGATGTTTGATTGCTACCGATATTTTGGTTGATAACACATGTTGCCGGGTTGTCCGATTCTTCGAAAATCGCCCCTTCGATGGTCATTTCATAAGTCGAGGCAATGTTTTCGTAAAGATACTTATCAAAAACAGACGCGCTACCGTGGCTAGCGATGGAGATGATATCGGTCAAAGGCGGGAATGAACGATAGGTGACTGCTCCCGGTATCGTGTTATTGTGGTTGAAAAGGTATCCGATGCTAGCGTTAAAATCGGATAGTTCCACGTTACTGATGCAAAGTTTTTTGTTATCTATATGGTTATAGACGGAAACGCTGAATCGTCCTACCACCCGTTCCAGTTCGGCTGAAATTTGATTCGCCCCGGGAGACAGGGCTACCTCTTTCACGAGGGTCAGGGGCATTCCGTCGGTATCATCGTAAGAGGGAGTATCGGTACCCGAGAGAGTTACCAGTAACCGATCTTTCAGCGTGCCGGGCAACGTGGCTCCAACCTCGTATGCCGCTGTCGACAGGTCCAAATCCCCCGGAGCGTTAGCAATGATGTAGAGCGTGTATTGACCTCGCAGGAGACCCGTGAAAGTCACCGTTTGCGAAACAGCATCCGGGGTGGATATATCACGACCTACAATTTCGGAATTGACATCCACGAGCAACACGACCAACTTTTTCATGCTATCCCCGTCTTTCGCCGCGCGGGACAGGTTTTCGCCGATCGCAAGCGTCAGCGAGGCGTCACGTCCCCTCCCTTCTTCTTGGGAGGGGAATGCCGTGTCCTGATCTTCGCAACCAACTCCGGCAAACAGTAGTATGACCGTACCCCATGTTAATATTTTGTTTCTCAGTTTATTCATGATATTAAAGTTATACTTGTATATCCACGTTTGAACTAATATTCTGCCATTCTTTTATACTGACGGCCACGCTAATCGATGAGCCGGATAGCGTGATCGTATAAGTGTACACTTTACCCGGTTCCCAAGTTATGGCCGGGATGTATGCGATATGATGGTTGTCGAGTCCCGACTCCGTGAAGAAATGAAACGCGGTACTCTTTGCCGTGATCTCTTGCGGGATGGCAAACACGATATTGTCGTTATCATAAACGGATATTTTGTTGGCATCGCCCACGCCGAATATTTTCGATCCTTCCCACAGATAGCGTTGCTCGGCATCGGAGTACGATTTACTCCAATTCATTTGGTAGTTGGAAGGGGAGCCATTGAATGTCAAGAGACCGACCACGCATAGGTTTTGCAAGTAGGCTTTGGTAATTTTGTCGGTAGTGCCCGGGGCAATACTGAGCGGATCGTATTTAATCTCGAAACGGAGAGCCGAGAGGGCGTGTTTGAACGGCATCGTGACGACCCCGTATCCCTCGGGGTCAACGGAGGGTTGCCGCTCGGCGTAAGCCACCATCAAGTCGAAGTTATCGCGGGCGATGTTGTATTCTAGCGTCAACAAGTCGGGATTCGAACTGCTGGACAGGATTTCCGCGACAGCGGGATAGTATGCTCGAAATTTGTATTTTGCCGAGTTAACCCATATCTTTTTCTCGGAGTAGGTCCACGCCCCGCTCGTGTACGTGACTGTTTGCGGCTGGTTATCGAAAGTCTGTGAAGATAGCCCGCCGAGGGAGTAGGTCGAGTAAACGACGAAAGCGTTACCCTCGTTTTTCAGCCCGCCGTTAGTGACGAGAGTTCCTCCCGTGCCTCTTGATTCCGGTGCATTTGTAGTGGCGGAATCCGCGCTGTCAGTAATTTGGGAACTGAAATTTAATTCCCGTATCGTTTCCTCCGATTGTTCCGGGCTTTTTGAACAACCGATGGCGAACAGGATTCCTCCGACGAGTATATACCAAAATTTACGTGTCATGGCTTTAATATGTCAGTTGTGAATACCAGTGTGTCCGGAGTTATTTTCAGCGTGTAGCTGCAATGTTTTCCGGTGCCCCACTCCAGAGTGGCATCGGTTTCCAGTTCTTGTCCGGCGAGCGTGTTGCCGTTCGTCACGATGTCGCATGTCGCTTTCACGGTTACCCGTGTTTGTTGTGGCATCATGAGTCGCGTTCCTCCTGCCTGTTGTTCCGATTCGTCCAAGGGCAGATTCCCTTCGAAGAAGACCGCTTCCCCCGTGTCTCCCGTTGCGCTCCATGTCGCTTCCGGCAGGGATTGGAAGTTCCCGCTGAAAGCCACCCCTTCCAGGGCAATCTTTTTCAACCGGATGATCATATCCGATGGCACCGGGGTCTGCACCCGGAAGTCCACCATGCATAAGGCCCGCGTGAAGGGTATCTGTACCGTCCCTCCCGAGTTTTTCCAGTCCAGATCGACGATCGGTCCGGAGAACATCAAATCGGTTGAGTCCGCAGCCGTGTTGAAGTTTTTGAACTCGATTCCCCGTTCGGTCGAAAATGTGGCGGGGAATCGATAGGGAGAATAAGCGAAAAATGTAACTCTCCGGTCGGGAGGCCAGTTGTGTGTCGTGTCGGTAATCCATGTCTTCCCGTTCCAAATCACACGGCAATCTTCGAGGAACGTTTGCGCCCCGTCGGCGTGATTGTTCCACGTTTTGTTCACCGGTAACGAGAGAGCCCAAATACCGAAAGGGATGTCCGTCGGGTAGGTGCAGGTGTTTCCCGTCTCTCCCCGCGAGTTTAGCTCCAACAGAGCGCGAAACCGGAGTTCTCCCGTTTCCTCGTAAGCGCAACGGTTGTCGAAGCAACCGATGATTACTGTTGCCAGTCCCGCTATCAACCCGTGTGTGATCGCTTTATTCATCATCCTCTCTTTGATTCAACAAAATTACTCGATAGTTAAGTCCATGTTGCCGTATCCCACCCAATCCGTTACCGACGTGTCGAACTCGATATAGTTGGTTCCGAGACTGATAATCAGCGTATAGGTAATATCGTTGTTCGTGTACCACGCCGGGGTGACGTTTTTTATCAATATATCCTTTTCGATCAATTGCGTATCCGTTCCGCCGCCGGCGATGGTCGTGGTCAAGTTGTACTTGATTTTAAAATAAGCGTCTTGGGCGAGGGCCTGAGGCATCACGATCCGTTTTTGAGTACCGATTTCTATCGCGGCATCCTTGTTCAGTAACAATCCTGACGCATCGTTATAGACTTGGATGTTTTCCGGAGCTCCCTGTCCCGTCCAGTTATTATTGACGTAATTTCCCTTGGTTTTGATGTTAGTCAGTTCCATCGATGTCAAGTTTATGGTTTTATTTTCATACGCGTCGTCCAGTTTCGCTTTGACGCTGACGCGTGCAAGCTTGTGGCGGAACAGGGTGGGGACCCCGTTGTAGGCATAATTGTCTTCATTCCCCCGTTTATTCTTGGCGATGTCTGCCACCATAAAATCGACGTTTGGATTCGCGTTGATATCCCAGCCGTTCAAAGTGATCCCCTCTTTGTCGTAAGAGAATCCCGCATGCGAGGCGATCGTTTTGGGCGAATAGGCAAAGAACGTCAACGAACCTTGCTTCGGCCAGTAGTAGGTGGTCGCGGCGTGCCAGTTCGCATTCGTGTTATCATACGAGATCTCCGCATCGTTGATGTACACCTCCGCAGAAACCTTGTCGGCATCCCACGTACTTCCCGCGGGAAGGAAATAAGCGTATGCCCCGAAAGGAAGGCTTTTCGGATATTCCGTCTTGCCTGTCATGTCCCCGCGGGCAGAGGGGGCTTGCACCACTTGGAAGGAAATCTCTTCCGGGAGAAAATTGTTATCAACCTTTTCTTCCATGCATCCGGCAAGCGCAATGCCTACCCCTGTCAATAGTATGATTATCCTTTTCCTCATGTTTCCCTTTCTTTGCCGGTGAATTTGTTATTTTTTTCGTGACTGCGGGGAGAACCAACTCCCCACGACCTTAGGTAGTAGCGTTTTTATACCCGAACGCAACGGGTGGTCTTTGAAGGATTAGATGGTGATACCGTTATCAACATTCTCCCAATTTTCAATAGCCGGATCCCAATAGATAATTTGGCTTGATAAATCAATCGTAATCCCATAAGTGATATTTTTATTCATCTCCCAAGCCCCATGTAAATCACGAAGTTTTTTAGTTTCGGTAACTGTTTCGGTTGAGAAGTCAATCCCGTTATAAGTCCTGATGGTGTACATGATCGTTATATTTACATTGTCATCATCAGCAAATGTTTGTGGTAAAACAATAGTTTGTGCTCCGTCACTTTTTGCTACAGTGGAAGTAGTGGTTACCTCTTGATTTCCTGAAAAATGAATATAATCAACAGTTCCGCTGTGTCCACCCCAACCTTCGGTAGGGAGCTGCGTATAAGTGCCTACATTTGCAACGTCCTTTATTGTAATACTTTTTAAGTCAATAACTTTATCTCCAGCAACATAACTACCCGTTATGTGGTTATTCGTATAATCACTTGCTGTTTTAATTTTAAAACCGATTTGAGTTAACTTGTGGCGAAAAAGGGTCGGAACACCGTTATATTCGTAGGTGGTAATATTCTGTTTCTTATCTTCAGCAATATCGGCAACCATAAAATCAACATTCACATTATCATTAACGTTATAATTTTCCGCTTTAATTCCTGTTGCTTTCCCACAAGTTACAGCAATTAGTTTCGGGGTATAAGCAAAGAATGTCAACGACCCTTGTTTTGGCCAATAGTGTACTGCTGTGGCATGCCATGTCTCCGCAAGAAATGGATCAATGCCTAAAGAATAATACTTAATTTCTTCATCGTTTATGTACAACGTGGTTGTCTCATCGTTGGCATTTTCTTCCCAAGTACCGTTTCCTGCAACAAAGTAAGCAAATGAACCAAAACTAGAAGTTGTAGGGAACGTAGTTTGGCTACTACTTAATGCCCTTGACATCGTTCCTACCACTGTTTGATAAGAAATCGCATTACTTCCGTTTTCTTCGTCCGGAGTAACTTCGTTTTTCACGCAGCTCGCAAGTGTTATGCTAGCTATGGCTGCTAATAAAATCATCTTTTTCATACATACTCTAATTAACATTAATAATCATTCTATTTATATATAATATTAGCTTACAATTTTATATCATGGTGTTCGTCTTCCCAGTCATCCACCGAGGGATCGAAGCCGCCGCCACTGGAGGCGGGAGGGTCGATCTTGACAGTCTCCTCGAGTAGCAGCCAATGATGCTTGAGGCATGCCTCGCTCGAAAAGAGGGAGGTGATGTCAAAATCCCGTTTCACCGTGCGCCCGTCCGTGGTCCGGATGTCGAAAGTCACAGACAGGCAGTTCGTGATGTCTTCGATGCGTCCGAAGGTGTTGAATACCGTAGCGAGCACGTCGACTCCTTTATCATCGCTTTTTTGCAGCGTGAAGTAGAGAGAGACCGGGGTGGACGTGACGCGTTCGTTCCGTCCGAAGCGGTTGGAACCGACCATCCCTGTCAGCACCGCCCGGGCACTAGACACGTACTGCAAGCCGTCAACCTTGATTTGCAGGTAGTAGGTCTCCACGATGGAGGTAGCATCGGTCTTTACCACATGCACCCCCTCGTGAAAAGGAATCACTTCCCGTTCGTTACTGGCCACCACCAAGTGGTCCGGCTCGTAGACGATGGCGTTCTCTTCACCGGCACGTCCCAGGAAACTTTGCCGGATGGAGGAAGTTACCTTGTCGGTGTATGCCTCGATGGTTTCGAAAGTCTGGTCATCGCGAACCAGGGTGGATTCGGTATCGAAATTGTAAATCAACATCTGGTAGGTTCCCGGGCGTACGCTGATATCGCCTTGCAGGCAACGTGTTCCTTCATCGTCATACGTGATGTCGGAGATGTACGTTTCCGACGCAATTTTTTTGCTTGTCGGGTCATAAAACAACACCCGCATCATCTCGGGTTCGATGGTCGGTACCGGTATTTTTTCGTTATATATATCGCACGTGATGTTCATGATAGCTTTAATATTCACGGCGACGCGCAATGTCGTGTTGTTGGCCGGGTCTTCCAACGGACGGCGGTGACAACTGACGGACAATAGAAACGCAAGTAGCAGCACGATCTGTTTCATCGAGTCTTCCCTCCTTTCTTTCGCGTGATGTTGATGGGGCAGACCAGCGAAATCTTGAGTTTTGTCAACCCGAAATAGTTTACTTGTCCCGCTTTATAGCGATCCCGGTAGAGATGCTCGTAGTCATCGCTCGGAACGTAGTGACGGTAATCACTCGATATGTATCCTGCCGAGGCAGAGAATTCCAAGTTGAAGCGGCGACTGATCTTCCGGGCGCACCCGTAAGTGATTCCCGTCGACCAGTATTCGCCTTGGTAACAGGCCTTGATGTTCCATTGGAAGTCGTATTTCGCGGACATCCCGTACACCCCGAAGAACTGTCCGGTCAGCACCTCCCGCTCATCCGTGCGCCGGAACCACCAACGCGGCTCGATGCCCATTTCCCACATTTGGAAACAGTATTTCCGATCGTGGGGACCCCAGCTCCACCACGGGAACACGTCTTCCACGGCAATCGAGAATTTATTGCCGATCGGGATCTCTATCTCGAAATTGAGAGCGGTTATCAAGTCGTAGAGCAAATTTGTTTTCAAGGCGATGATGGTTTTCCTGTTCGTGGCAGGCAGGAGTATCGGTGTCATTCGTAAACCCGGATCTCTCAACGCTATCCCCGCGGGTACGATGGCACTGATTCGACATGGTAATCCGGCACGGGTGATCAGCGGGTCGCGCTCGAACCACGTCACCCGAATAAAAGAACGTCGCAAATCAACAAAATACGTCTTTACGAAATAATTGTACAAGCGACCGCTATCAATAGTTTTCAAACGAAGTTTCTTGATGTCGGGATGCAGGTCGGAATCTACGATTTCCAACACGGCGTGGCGTGTCGTTTCATCCAGCGTCGTGTCGCTTGCCGCTTTTACGCGGAACAAATGCCATGATTCCCCGTCTGGGCGGACCGAAATCTTCGGAAAAAGGCTATCGTATGTTTTAGCGAGATAGTCCATCATCGCTTGTGCCCGTCGCTTCGATAGATTCAAGTTATAGTCGAATCTTCCTTCGGGCGAAGAGTAGGAGATGACTTCCAAACTATCGATGTTTGCCATTCCGATTCCCCGAATCAACGCCCTCAAGTTGGATAGCGTTTTGCCCGTTCCCATGTAGTCAAAGTCAATGACAGCCCAATCCCACCGAAAATCTACCGAGACTTCTGTTTTATGGATTTGATTTTTCTCTTGTGCCGCCATTTCTCGTACTACTGTTAGCAGTAAGGTGACGATTATCGTAATTTTTATTGCACGCGTCATTTTCACCTATCATTAAACGAACGATTATTGATAGGCAATATCTTTTTTTAAACATTATATCTAACATCTTAATTATGAAGGATAAAAAAAATCCTAAACGTGATTATTGTAAGCTAAAATTACGTATCTTTGCCAATCAATAAACGTTCGTTTTTTTAATCCCACAATATATTGACAAGCAGCGAATTACACTCTCGAAAACCCGAAAGGGCTATTTCCTCTTTGCCATCTCACACCCTTAATCTTCCTTTCACGCTCATTATCGATAGAGCTACAAGAGAGTATAAACTTCCCTCAAAGAATGTTCTCATTTAGCTCCTGTCATTTTCAAGTTTTTTTTCTCCCTTTTTCCTAGCATTAGGAACAATAAACAACACGCTGCAGGTCCCGATCACCCCCAAACCTAAAAGCAATAAACGCACATGCCAGTTTTCAAAAACCGCGAAAGCCGAAATAGAAATCATTGTCCACATACACACGATCGACATCGCTTTTGTCTTCCACCCGACTCCTTTACGTTCCTGGAAACGCCTTAGGTAAGGTCCCAACCATTTCGAACGGTGTAAAGCATCATGTAATCGTTTCGAACTATTATAGAACAACCACGAACTCAACAATAAAAAGGGCGTAGTCGGTAATCCGGGAACAAAAATGCCAATAATCCCCAAAACCACGGAAATACAACCGACGATGATATATATCGTTTTTTTCATTCGCACTTACTCATCCTCTTCACCCGGCATAAAAGCCTTTACCACCGCCTCGTTATACTGCGTCAACTTATTGCTCTTATGTATTTTCTTTAAAACCTTGCGATCTGTCGAAGGCATAAAATACTCCCAGAACGTTTTCATCTTCATCAACAACTGATGATCCCCTTGCAATCGCTCGGCATAAGCCGCAAGTAATTCGGTATGAAACGCCTTGAATTTCCTTAGTCGTTCCTCCCCGGCAAGCACTTTACCCTCCGCATACTCTTGTGCCAAGGCCGGATTCGCCAACAAACCTCTCCCGATCATCACACCCTCCAAACGAGGGAAACGCTCCGTCACGGCCTGAATATCCTCCAAGGTTAACACGTCCCCGTTATAATACAACGGGTGTTCGCATTCCTTGTAAAAAATCTCAAAAGCCTCCTTATCCGCCTCTCCCTTGTATTCCTGGACGCCCACCCGGGCATGAAGAAATATGGCGGCCAGCGGGGCCGCATTCAACAAAGGCAACAATTTCAGACATTCCCCCGGGTCTTCCCATCCCAACCGCATCTTCACGGAACACTGTATCTCCGGAAAATCCTTCACCACCTCCAGCAAGGCCTCCACCCTCTCCGGGTGAGGTAACAATCCGGCACCCTTTCCCCGTCGGGAAATCATCGTGAACGGACATCCCATGTTAATATCCACCTGCTTGTATCCCCGTCCTTCCAACATCTGCAAGCAAACATCCAATTCCGCAGGCTCCCCTCCCAACACTTGGGGTACCAACAACTTCACACTATTCAATTCCGGATCGCAATCCTTCATATCCCTCGAACGAAATGAATCCTCTTTCTCCACCCGGATAAACGGGGTGTAATAAGCATCCACTCCCCCGAAAAATTCAGCATGTATATTCCGGTATGTCCAATCGGTAATCCCCTGTACCGGGGCAAAATGTATCTTATACTTTTTCATATTCTAACTCTAATAATTCACTTTTTATCTACCATTACTTCCCAATAACCATATCTAGTACTTCCAACCCGTCTTAAAATCCCAATCTCTTGTAAACGAGACAAATTATATTTTACACCATTTTCTGTTGCATTTGGTATACTACCGGTCAACTCTTTACGTGTCGCGTGGGGATGAGCCTTCAAATAACGGATTATCTCATCTTGAAGTTCTGTCCTTTTAAGAAGTGTTTCTTGGGTAGTTTCTTGGGTAGTTTCTTGGGTAGTTTCTTTAAATTCAAAAATAGTCCACAATCCAGTACCATCATAGCGAAACTCCGGTCCTTTATTCCCAGCCTCCCTACAAACTGATACAATTCGTTCTATTCCACGTCCCCATGCCTCAATTTCTCCTGCCCGAAAAAACACATTGGCAACATCAGGATTATATGGACGGCTACCATGTTTACTCAACAATGTTTCTATTGACCAATTCTCCGGTAATACGCCACAATTCCATATCATCAACTTATCATCATACACGCTAATCTGAATAGGCGTAGCTGAAACATAATCTTTATGAACAATGGCATTCAGAATCGCCTCACGCAAAGCATATTCCCAATCCCGAACTTTGCTCGGTTCGTCAAACCAATACTCATTCAAGAGAGGAACAATTTCGTATGTAACCACAGCGTTCAACCACATATCATCGATAGGTTTGTCTGTGCAGAAATAGCTGTGACCAATGAGGAAACCTCTGCCAAGAGTTTCATCGTTTTCAATAGCGGTATTTAACTTTTCGATGGTTGCAATAAGACTATCGAATTTTTTGTTATCCTTTCCTTGACGATAC
>ERZ832317.1777-NODE-1777-length-26664-cov-7.411891_pt1 | contig 26664 bp, 25 predicted proteins | sample MGYA00519695_ERZ832317 | MGnify/ENA primary metagenome ERZ832317 (study PRJEB31850, sample SAMEA3708726) | human gut metagenome | biome: human gut; feature: human-associated habitat; material: faeces | place: China | collected 2014 ...
AGCACCAGAGCCAAGGTACATCCATTGTCCCACTTTACATGGAATTGCCCGGCATCGTCGATATAATCCAGTTTCCCGGTACTGCCGGGGGAAATGGGCCGGGGATTACCGCCTATCTCTGTGAGTTGGATGCGGGAATCCTTGGGGAACTGCTGCCGCAAGAAGTCCAGCCACTCTCTCGGTACGCTTTGCATTTACATCTCTCCCATTCTAATCCCAATATCCGGCTGATTTAATTGTTGATAGAGCCGTTCCATCGCCTCCGCCACCACGAGGTCCGACCGGAAGCTTTCCAGTTTTTCGTGATCCGTAAAGAATTGCTGTTCACCGCTCTGGAAATGAACAAAGTCCACTGTGGCGATACCGTCCTTAATAACGCCCAGCCGTTTCTCACTGGTATTGCTGTCCTGGTAGATTTGGATTGCTTCCTCCAGAGTCAGATCTTGCCTGATTATCTCCTGCGGGGTATTGGTGTCCGCCATGACAAACCAGGCATAGGTGTGGGGAATGCTGGGATCTGCGGCTTTCCTAAGAGCCTGCTTCCCAGTTTCAGTCAGTCCATAGTTGCAGGTACGGCGTGAATTGTCCTCACCGGCAAAATCCAACAGGATATCGTCTACCGCTTTTTTGACCTCCGGATCGTCTGTCAGCGTTTCAAAGCGGAAGCCGGTTGTGCTGCGGAAGGGCAGTTCCTCCCGGATGGCCTGGAGCAACGCCTTGGAATCCGTGAACTCCTGCTGTTCGCCGCTGGCGAAGGTTACCCGACCTACCACAGGGTGTTCCTGTCGGTACATCTCCTGCTGGCAAAGATCATAGCAATAGAGGTACCCCTGATACTCGCCGGGAAAGGGAGTACAGCGTAGACAGAAACGGTAATTTTCTGTTTCCGCAATATAGCCATAACTCCTGCGGTCCTCTGTGATGGAGCCGCCATGCTGCCAGCAGTAGGCGTCCATGGCCCCCAGATTCTTCAGGAGTCCAGTCTGACGCAGGTCGTCCACAAATCGCTGCAGCACCTCTTTGAACTCCGGGGTGTTGAACCTATCCTCGTTATGGGGCCACCAGGTGTGCCAGAACTCCTTCTCACCATGGCCGAAATCCATGCGGAGGTGGCCTACAGTACCCAGTGCCTCGTCCAGCTTTTCTTCGGAATAGAACAGCCCCACCTCATCCAGGGAGGCGGGGCGCAGTACAAACTCACGATTATCCTGGGGGTAGGCCAGATCATGCTCCTCGCAAAACTGCTCCAGCGTCATTTCTTCTCCCAGCAGATAAAATGTGCCGTTGACCCGGCGCGAAGCAGTACCTTCATGCTTTAAAGGGATTGGAGAAAGTACGGTTCCTGCATGATAGTCAGCGGCATGATCCACCAGAGTGGTTCGGGTGCTGGGAGATTTATGTGTCCCCCGCAGGTCATAGCAGTACCACCCATCAGGAATGATATCCCGCTGAATCAGCCAGTTGGTGAACAGCACAGGTTTTCCAAGCAACGCTGCGTGTTGCATGGAGTCTGTCCAGATGTTAATGCTCATTTAATCCCTCCCATATTCACAGTGTTTTCCCACTCGTGCTGGTTCCACAGCGTATCTTGTATCTGCGTACAGGGATTAATGCATCTGCAACCCATCTTGTACTTCAGGGAACGGATCACTGAGCTTTCGGAGCAGGCCAAATTCGGTCCTTCTCACACCATCCTCCCGCATATAAAAGTTGCCCATTGCTTCGAAATCCGTAAAGCCATCGAGGGTAGAGATCAGCTCCTCGTCCGCCCCGATCCGCTCCAACACCTGCTTGCCATATTCCTCCGGATCGTCCGGTACACGCTCGTAGTCATCCAGTTCGATGGAAAACCTCAAAGCCTCCTGGAGCGTTGCCGGCTGTTCCACCTCAAGGACAGAGAGGTATTTCAGCAATGCGCCATCCTCCTGATCCATTATCCGGATATTTTCCGCCAACTCGTCCAATTGCTCCAGTCTCAGATCCATCCCCTGGAGAGGAAGATATTCCCCCAGATAAGGCCGCAGGGCCTCCACCCGAGTGAGTTTCGCCATATTGAGGCTGTCCACTCCCAGAAGTTGTCTGGCGCTCTCCAATTGCTCAAAGGTCGCAGGCAGAGTGATCTGCGCTGTTTCGCTCTGTACACGAACAGGGCAGGGGTTTTCCATCCATATCCGGAAAACGCCGTCCAATCTCTCGTTCTCCAAAAGTTCAGGTGTCTTTTTCTGCACATAATTGCCGCTGGAATATTCTCCTCCATGCTTTTCCCGATATTCAGCCCCCACACGGGCATAATTGATATAGGGCTTGAAGCGATCCGGAAATGGTATGATCCCTTTGTTCACAAGGTAGATGCCCAATTCTGAATCAGACGACACATTGTTGACGAGCATATACTCATCCAGCCTGTCCGCCACAGTAAGGGCCCCCTCCAAGTTCCAGACACACTCCGCATCCAATGCCCCGGAAAAGATGGCGGCTTTCGCCGGAGAAAGTGCCTCTGTGCGTTCCGCCAGTTTTTGTGGTTTTTGAAACTGCTCTGAATCTTCTACATTCACATCATAGAGGCGTCGGTAAACGCCCGGTACATTGCTGCTCACATCCAGGATGGTGGTGGCTGTGGCATCGAGGCTGATTCTGTCCAGGAAGGCAAATGTCTCCCCAATCTCAGCGGGACTGGCGGGCAGTTGCAGACGGACAGTTTCTTCTCCTTTTCCCCGGCTCAGAGTCAACAGAATCATCGTTACATTCCTCCCATCTGAAATTCCTGTTCCCGCTGGTGCTGCTCTGCCGGACCGCCGGCCATCAGCTCCCCCAATGTCAATGTGCCACAGTAGGCCACATATCCTTTCTCCGTGAAGGCTCCTGTTTCCTTCTCCATACGGAGTTTGCCGTAACGCTCATAATCATAGAACTCCTCCAGATTGGGGTCATATTCATAATGGCCGGAGTCCTGGATCATGTATCTGCCATATTCGGCGGGGGTGCGAACCTTGGGTGCAAATTCAAACAGCTCCAGATTTTCTTCGATGCTGCGGTTACGGTACGGGCTTTCTTTTCCAGGTTCTGTCAGTGTCCCTCTGTACTCGCGAATCTGCTCCGGTGTCAGGTCACAGACATAGGCTTTGCCTTTTTTGATCAGCTTCACTGCTGCTTCATACATCTGGTCAAAGTAATTGGATGCGAAAAACAGTCTGTCTTCCCAGTCAGCACCCAGCCATTTGATATCTGCCTTGATGGATTCTACAAACTCAACTCGCTCCTTGGTCGGGTTGGTGTCATCAAAACGCATGTTAAACTTGCCGTGATATTTCTGTGCAAGTCCATAATTTAACAGAATGGCTTTGGCATGTCCGATATGCAGATAGCCATTTGGTTCCGGCGGAAAACGAGTACAGATCGTATCGTATTTGCCCTCTGCCAGATCTTTTTCTATAATCTGTTCAATAAAATTTTTGGAAACAGTTTCCTCTCCCATGTTGTCCTCCTAAAATATCCATTTTTTCAACTGTGAAAATTCTACCATAAATCTCACAGAATTACAACGTCCTATCTCTGCCGCTTTTGTATCAGTTGAATCCATAAAATTTCTGTGAGATCTTATAGGCTGCAACCGAAAGTTTTCTTCCTCCTCTGCCCGGCAAATTCATCGTACGTCCAAACAGACCGTGACGCAGGCGGAAATACAGACCGCCGTCTTTTGTTTTTAAATACTGCCACAGTTCTTTTTTCTTTTCCAGATTTTCTTCTGTGCCGGAACGGATCAGCATAACAGAAGTAACCGTTGTAATGATATCCAGATAACTTGTCATATACTGGCGGATCCGCTTGTCTGCGATTTTATTGTCAGCCATGGTGTCGATCATGATCTTATTGACACGGATCTGCTGGTCGATGCGGGAGATCATGACTTTTTCATTGACGGACTGATCATCCCTGCCGATAAAATAATGATAGAAATTCACATTTTTATAATAAAGATTTTTTACATACGGAAGCGGCTGGAACACAAACAGATTGTCCACGTAAAAGGTATGTTTCGGAAGCTCCAGATTGCATTCTCGCAGAAGCATGGTACGGTAGATCACGGAATGCATCAGAATGTAACGTCCGATGTGCAGTTTTTTTGCATGATCCCACTGGAATACTTCATTTTCAGGAAATGCCTTGTACCGCATCACTTTTTTGTGCTTCGCACCTGCCTTGTCATAGACAAAATTGCTGATGAACATATCAACAGTCTGCGGACCTGCCACCAGTTCTTTCAAAGTTTTGATAATATCGAGATAAACATCCACATCTACCCAATCATCGCTGTCCACCACTTTATAGTATACTCCGGTTGCATTACGCAGTCCGGCATTGACTGCCTCTCCATGTCCGCCGTTCTCCTGATGGATCGCCTTTACGATCCCCGGATAATTTTTTTCATACTCATCTGCGATCTCTGCGGTATTGTCTTTTGTGGAACCGTCATCCACAATTAAAATCTCCACATCTTCTCCGCCAGAAAGCAGAGAATCAATACATCTTCTCATATAGGCTGCAGAATTATAACAGGGAATTGCTATTGATAATATTTTCACGTTTTTACCTCCATACACGTTTCTGTTTTATTTTTCGTCATATTTTTCCTGTCCGAGTCTGATCTGAAGATAGGCTGTGTAAGCTGAAAAAGCTGCCGGGATCGGGTATTCTTCTTCTGTTCTTTTCGGCTCAATAAAAAGCATATCTTTTCCGGAATAGTTTTCCAGTTCTTCCACCAGGACCACATATCCTGTCATATGCCATTCAATATGACTGAAAATATGTTTCGCATCCGATAATCTCCGGATACGGATCGGTGACAGCCCTTCCTGTTTCAGCCAGTCCAGAACTTCATCCCGGCTTAACCATCCAGAGAGATTAGGAAGCTCATATAAACCTGCCAGAAGTCCTTTTGCCGGACGTTTGCGGATTGCTGCACTGCTGCCGTCCCTTATCACCAGAACGGTCTTTTTTTCGATTTTACGCGGCTTTTTCTGTGCTTTTTTCGGATAGTCCATCTCTTTGCCGTTCTGATGTGCAAGGCATACGCCTGACAGCGGACATTCCTCACACTTCGGTGCCCCGTTTGGCACACATACAGTCGCCCCAAGTTCCATCAGTGCCTGATTAAAGGCTCCGGATCTTCCTTTTGGCATTACTGCCAGAAGCTCCTCCTCGACCTGACGTTTGACAGACTGCTTCAAAATATCTCCGTCATTCTGCGTGATCCTTGTGATCACCCGCAGGACATTTCCGTCAACAGCCGGAACCGGGATCTCAAAGGCAATGGAAGCTACTGCTCCTGCCGTATAAGGACCGATCCCGGGAAGACCCAGCAGTTTTTCATAGTCTGCCGGCATTTCGCCGTCATAAAATTCCACCATATTCTGTGCTGCTTTCTGCATATTTCGGACGCGGTTATAATAGCCAAGCCCCTCCCATAACTTCAAAAGCTTATCTTCCGGACATTCCGCAAGGGATCGAACGTCCGGCAGAGCCTGCGTAAAACGTTCAAAAAAGGGTTTTACCGCCTCTACACGTGTCTGCTGCAGCATAATTTCAGAAACCCAGACGCGATATGGCTGCGGCTGTTCTCTCCACGGGAGAATCCGTGCATGTTCCCCGAACCACCCAAGCAGTGGCTCTACAATCTGTTCGAGCATACATTTCCTCTTTCTTTTTTTATTTAAGAATGCCTCTGCCATTCTTGCTGCGAGGTGCACGTCATGCATCGCATGACATATGAATCATCTCACATCTAATATTTATACTCACCGTTCCGATAGAAGCAAATAACCAGATAGTCTTTTTCGATATTCTGGTAAATCGTCTGTGCGGCACTGTACGGAAGATTAATGCAGCCATGAGAACCGCTGTTCCAGAAGATCTGACCGCCGAAGCTTCCTCTCCAGGTGGCATCGTGGAATCCGATCCCGCCGTTAAACGGCATCCAGAAAGAAACCGGTGTCTCGTAACTGTCGCCCGGTTTTGTGCTTCGAAGAACAGCCGGTGATTTTTTATAGTATAACCGGAAAATGCCGGGCGGTGTCACACGAGCCGGTGTCATTGTTCCGGATACGAAATCCGATTCTACGATCAGTTTCCCTTCTTTGTACATCCACAGATGTTGTTTTGTCAGATCAACTTCCACATACGTGTCACCCATGTCACCATTTTCCCAGCTGTCTGCCTTCTGGGCAAAGATCGGTGTACGTTCCATGTGCGGCTCTTCTTCCATCAGCTTTGTCAGCTCTTCTGCCTCCGCTGTCTGGTCGATTTTCCATCCATATGAACCGCCCTCCACAGTCACATACGTTCCGTCACTTGTCTTGAACTTCCGTGGCTTGTCATAAGTATCATACTTGTCTGCCAGAGATGCGATATAGTCGCTGATCGCACCGTCTTTTACCAGCACTTTCCCTTTTTTATCATAGGTCAGCCAGTCTTTTACCACACTGCCGTCCAGAACCTCCTTCTGGTTTCCAAAACAGTATGTAATCTCGATATCCACATAATGATTGAGATTCTCTACCAGCTGGTTTAAGTCTTTGTCATCACTTGTCACTTTTGGTGTCTGATAACAGGATTCTTTCTCCAGATCCAGCAGACCGTCTCTTTCTGAAATTGTCTCTGTAAGCAGTTTCCAGAATTTTTTCTGTTTGAGCTTTGCACCCTGCTTCTCTTTTTTGATCACATACTTGTTTTCGCTTTCCTGAAAGACCATTTTCGCATCTTCCGGTGCTTTAGCTGTTGCTTTATCAAAACATTTAAGGCTGTCCGCTTTTTCTTTCAGCAATGTTTCATCATACTGCACTGCCGTCTCAAACGCATAAGATGCCGGTCGGAAATAACTTACAAACCACAGGGCGTATGGCTGGGATTTTTGGAAATTTTCGATTTCCCCATTGGAAACATAATGATAACCGATCTCTTCTGCCGTGATCGTCTCACTGTTATTTCCGCGTTCTTTTAACGTGATCTGATAATCTTCTACCTGCTCTCTGATCAGTTTCTCTGCCTCTTCCACTGTCATATCTGAAACATCCATGCCATTAATGTCCGTGTTCTTCAAGAATTTTCCATGAAAGGCGGCAATCCCACCGATATACACCCCCACGATAACCAGTGCCATAATTCCAAGTGTGATTTTTAACCATTTTTTCTTTTTATCCATACTCCACTCTCCGGTAATATTATTATTTACCCTATGTATGCTATGTTTACAGTTACTTTCTCCGTTTTACATCCAGGAAAACTCTGCTATATGTGCAGAGGGCAGACAGACATACCGCCCTCCTATGCACACCATAAAATGGTACCTTTCTTCCAAGCCCATTCTCTGCTCCTTAGTATACCTCAGGAAACAAAAAGTGTAAAGATTTACGTTTCTTGTTTTTTTCTTATTCCTTTACTGTACGATATAGGTGGAAAATCCTGCTTTTCGCAGTGTCTGCTCCATTTTTGCCGCATTATCCAGTTTTTCAAAAGATCCACTGTAAACCCGGTAAGTCCCATCCTCTCCAGGTTCGATCACAGCATCGTATCCCAAAAAGAGCAGCTGTGCCTGCAGTGCCCTGGCATTTTCTTCCAGATTAAAAAAACCAAGCTGGATGCGATAAGGTGTTTCTGCTTCTTTTTTGTATTCATAAGATTCGACTTCCTGTGCATAGATGGTTTGCAAAATACCGTCGGCGATCGCCTGTGCGACTTCCTCAAAATTTTCATCAAAGATCCGGTTGTCTTCTCCGTTGTTAATAAACCCTGCTTCCACCAGTACTGCCGGCATTTTGGTCCTGCGAAGGACGACAAGTCCCGGTCTTTCTTTGACACCGAGATTTTTAAAACCGGCTTCCTCCAGTTCCCGGTTGATGTTTTCTGCCATCTCTTCTTTGATGCCGCTTCGCTCATAGACCAGTGTTTCCACACCAGAATACTGCCCGGCAACCGGACTGGAATTGCGATGTATGGAAACAAAAAAATCGGCTCTCGCTTCGTTTCCGATCGTTGCTTTCTGAAATGGTGTCTGATAAACATCGGTTGTTCTGGTATAGATCACATTCTGTCCGTTTTCCTCCAGAATCTTTCCCACTGCCAGTGCCAGCCGCAGTGTATCGTCTTTTTCCTGTCTTCCTTCAAAAACAGCTCCCGGGTCTGCTCCTCCATGTCCGGCATCTATCACGATCGTTGCCATAACAGCCCTCCTGTTCCTCTTTCTATTCAGAATATGCAAAAAATCTTCCACTGACCGTTTTTTTGCTGCATTTTCCTTAATGCCGCAAAAAAAACCTCCCGGAAAGGAAACGCTCCGGGAGGTTTTTCTCAGCCTGAAATCACAGACAGAGATTCTGGATTTTTAATAATTCGTGCAGGCACCGTTTTTGCCAAAGATATAGATTTTCTGCGTTCCGTCTGCCAAAGAGAAACGGATGGAAATCTTTCTCGCCATACTACCCTGCGGATAGACGGTTCCATTATGCTCTGCCGGTGTGCGGAAGAAATAATAATACTTGTTTTTGATCTTGCACCAGCCGGTCATCATCTGTCCATAAGTAGCACTTCTGGTATCCATATAATACGTATGCCCCTGATCTTTCAGCCATCCGGCACGCATATAACCGTCCGAGCCAAAGAAATACCTCTTCTCACCAATGGTGATCCAGCCGGTCACCAGTTTGTTCTTCCGGTAATATCTCCACTGCTGACCGTATCCAACCCATCCGGTTTTACTTTTGTTTGTCCGTCTGTCATCACGATAGCCTTTGATATAAACGCCGTCCGGTCCAAGATACTTGTCATCGATCCAGGTATCTTTCACAAACGTTCCGTCGGATCCAAGATACATCTTTTTGCCGTTGTATTTCACCCATTTTTCTTTCTGCAAAACATATCTTTTATTGAAATAATAAATCTTTCCGTCAATCTTCTGCCATCCCGTCAGGGCATGCCCTTTTTTATTAAAGTAGTACGTCTTTCCATTGATGGTAAACCACTGACGTTTCAGGCGGCCGGTACCGTCACCGTAAGAATAGCAGAGTTTTCCGGATGCGGTTGTCCTGAATCCAGCTCTTTCATATGCCTTCAGCAGAATCCCTTTTTTTGAAAATACATAGGTCTTTCCTGCGATCTGCCGCACACCGGTTGCCATGATCCCTGTCTTTGGCAGAAAATAATAAGTTCCTTTTTTGAGTGTGAGCCAGCCTTTCTGCTTTGTACCATCCTCATTATAATAGTAACGGTTACCTTCCTCAACCTTCCACTTTCCTTTTGCAAAAGCGGTTACGGAAAGCAACATACTCAGCATCAGCACTGCGAGCACACCAAACCCCTTTTTCTTCATTCCTGATTTCCCCTTTCTTTACTTCTTATGTCTTCAGGACTCTTTCCTGGCAACCGGTCCGGTAAACACCTTTCTCGGACAGAGCGATGCACAGGTTCCGCAGTTGGTACATTTTGAAGTATCGATATGTGCAATATTGTTCTCCACTGTAACGGCACCGGAAGGACATTCCCTCTGGCATTTCTTACATCCGATGCACCCTGCCTCACATGCCTGCATAACCAGCTTTCCTTTATCTTTTGAAGCACAGCGTACCAGATAACGGCTTTCATATGGCACAAGCTCGATCAGATGACGCGGACAATGCTCCACGCATGCTCCACACGCTCTGCATTTCTCCTTGTCTACCACTGCTACTCCATTTATAACATGAATCGCATCAAATGAACAGACCTTTTCGCAGGTTCCGTCTCCGATACATCCATAATGACAGGTTTTCGGTCCGCCTCCCGGAATAAAATCCATCATCTCACAGTCGTGAACTCCATAATAATGACAGGATTCTTTTGCTTTGTCACAGGTTCCGCCACATTTTACAAAGGCAACTCTGCGGATGCTCTCGCCTGCTTCCTGCCCCATGATCCTGGCAATCTTTGCTGCCACGGCATCTCCCCCTACCGGGCAGCCATTTACCGGAGCCTCTCCGTTTGCAATCGCCTTTGCCATCGCATCACATCCTGCATATCCGCAGCCGCCGCAGTTATTTCCCGGAAGCTGTTCTCTTACCTGCTGTTCTTTTTCATCAATTTCTACTGCAAATTTTTTCCCTGCCAATCCAAGGAAAAGTCCCAGAAGCAGTCCGGTACCTCCTACGATCACAGCCGCAAGTATGATCTCCATGCTCATCCGCCACTCCTCCTTCCTATTTCAGACTGGAAAATCCAAAGAATGCGATCGCCATCAGACAGGCTGTAAGAAGAACGATCGGTGATCCTTTAAAAGATTCCGGTACATCATTGTATTCTGTTTTTTCACGGATACCGGCCATCAGCACGATCGCGATCGTAAATCCGACCGCCGTTGCCAGGCCATTTACCACGCTCTCTACGATGCCGTAGCTTTTCTGTACATTGATCAGTGCCACACCAAGTACGGCACAGTTTGTCGTGATCAGCGGCAGATAAACGCCAAGTGCATTGTACAGAGACGGGCTGCTCTTTTTCAGAAACATTTCCACAAACTGTACCAGTGCCGCAATGACCAGAATAAACACGATCGTCTGAAGGTAAGTCACATTCAGCGGAAGGAGCAGAAATTTATAGATCAGAGCCGTGACAAAGGATGAGATCGTGATAACAAAGATAACGGCTCCGCCCATGCCTGCTGCGGTATCCATTTTCTTGGATACACCAAGGAATGCACACAGTCCCAAAAACTGGCTCAAAACAACATTGTTGATAAACGCAGTGCCGACTGCGATCATAAGTAATTCTCTCATAATGTCTCCCCTCCTTTACAGGAACTTGCACAGGAGGCACATTCTCCTGTGCAGCCGCTGCCGATCTTTGTCTCTTTACCTTTTTCCTGCATTTTACGTTTCACGCGGTTCTGGGCTGCTGTCAGAAGGGACAGGACCAGAAAAGCTCCCGGTGCAAGGATAAAGATCGTGATCGGCTGATAGAAAGAAGGCATCACCTGCACACCGAAAATGGTTCCGGCTCCGATCAGCTCACGCACGATACCGATACTGGCAAGACCGATGGTAAATCCAAGTCCCATACCGACGCCGTCAAAGAAAGACGGGATGACCGGATTGAAAGAAGCATAGGCTTCCGCTCTTCCAAGGATGATACAGTTTACTACGATCAGAGGGATATAAATACCAAGACTCTGATACAGAGACGGTACATACGCCTGAAGCAAAAACTGTACGATCGTTACGAAAGATGCCACAACCACGATAAAGGCCGGCATACGCACGCCGTTCGGAATGACTTTACGAAGTGCTGAGATCATCAGGTTTGACATGGCAAGGATCACCGTTGTCGTAAGTCCCATGCCAAGTCCGTTCATCGCTAAGGTGGTTACTGCCAGCGTCGGACACATACCAAGCATCAACACAAAGGTCGGGTTTTCTTTGATGATACCGTTATATAAACGTTCTCCTGCTTTGCTCATTGTAAGATACCTCCTTCCTTAAGGCTTTCATAAAAACGAAGTCCCGCATTGACACCGTTTGTCACCGCTTTGGAAGTAAAGGTTGCTCCGCTGATCGCATCAATCTCGTTTCCCGCGGAAGCACCGTTTTTTGTAACCACGAACTGATCTACGATTTTTCCTGCGAACTGTCCTTTGAATTCTTCGTCTTTTGCACGCATGCCAAGTCCGGCTGTCTCACTTAAGGAAAGCATCTCCACGCCTGTCACCGTTCCGTCCATACTGACACCCATGGAGAAATTGATGTCACCGCCGTATCCTTCATGCGAAGTAATGTTCATAACCACACCTGTCACTGCTCCGTCCTTTTCTGCCAGATAAAAATCTTCCAGAGTGTCAGCTGTGCCAAATCCGGGCTGATCCAGGACATCGGCTGCTTCTGTGAGCAGTTCTTCTTTGTTATCCGGCTCCGTCAGATCCTGTGCATCCGGAAATACAGCAAGATAAGCTTCTTTCTGTGCTTTTTCCTCTGCCTGTGCGATCGGCTGTTTTGTAATGCTGTAGACAGCTCCGAGCAGCAGCCCGGAAACCAGTGTGATCGCCATCAGTACCAGTGCTTCTTTTATAATCTTATTCATGCTTTTTTCCTCTTTTCCCAAATGCTGTCGGAGGTGTTACTTTTTCAATCAAAGGCACCAGAAGGTTTGAAAGGATGATCGCATAAGATACGCCCTCCGATGCACTTCCGAGGAAACGAAAAACCCCGGTGAGAATACCGATGATGCATCCATACACGATCTGACCGTTTTTGGTGATCGGTGAGGTTACATAATCCGTTGCCATAAAAAATGTACCAAGCATCAGTCCGCCCGCACACAGCTGTGCTGCCAGAAAATGCAGATCAAATCCATGTCCGCCAAATAAAATGGCAAAAACAGAGAAAGAAAGCAGGCAGGACAATGGTATCCTCAGATCGATCACTTTAAATACCAGAAGGATCACCGCACCGATCAGGATCGCCAGTGTGGAAGTCTCACCGATCGTTCCGGCTGTTTTTCCGAGAAACAGGTTTAAAACATTCACGCTCTCGCCGGCTTTCATGGCTGCAAGCGGCGTTGCCCCGGACACTGCATCGTATGTAAAATCCGTCATTTTTCCAGCAAATGAAATCAGGAGAAAACATCTTGCTGCGAGAGCCGGATTCATAAAGTTCTGCCCCAGTCCTCCAAAGAGCTGTTTTACAAACAGAATGGCAAAAACAGAACCGAGTACCGGAAGATACCATGGTGCAGACGCCGGAAGGTTCAGTGCCAGCAGAAGCCCTGTCACTTCTGCACTGCGATCATCGACTGTCACTTTTTTATGCATCAGTTTTTCGTAAACATACTCTGTGAGCACGCTGCCTGTCACAGACAGCACGATTACTTTTAACGCATCGATTCCAAAATTTATGACACCAAATATGGTTGCCGGAAGCAGTGCGATCAGCACAAGGCTCATCAGGTCGCTGCTTTTTCTCTTATCCCGGATGTGCGGATTTGATGATATGTTCCACATTTCAGTCATTTTCCATTCCCCCTCTGTGCAGCTTTTTTCCGATCCGCAAGCACGATCTTACGCATGGATTTGATATATTGTGTCAGCGGTCGTTTTGCCGGACAGCTATAGCTGCAGCATCCACATTCACAGCACTCCATTCCATTTGCTTTTTCAAACGCTTTTTTATCATGTCTTTTCGCATAATCAGCCAGTTTTGCCGGAATGATCCGGCCCGGACAGACGGACACACAGCGTCCGCAGTTGATACACGCTGTCTCTTCGCAGGCTGCGACCTCGTCTTTTGTCATGCACAGGATCGCAGAAGACGTCTTGACTACCGGAACATCCAGAGAGATCAGCGGGATTCCCATCATCGGACCTCCGGCGATGATTTTCTCCGGTTCGGAAGTAAAACCTCCCGCCTCTTCGATCAGTTCCCGGAAGTTCGTACCGGTGCGGACACGCAGGTTCTGCGGTTCTTTGATCGCATTTCCGGTGATCGTCATCACTTTTTTCATGACCGGTCTACCAAAATGTACCGCCTCATAGATTGCATGGATCGTGTCACAGTTGTTGACTACACATCCTGCATCTGCCGGAAGCATGGAAGAATTGATCTGTCTTCCTGTGACTGCAAAAATAAGCTGTCGCTCTGCTCCCTGCGGATACTTGGTTTTTAATTCTACAACTTCAATATCCGGTATCCCCTTTGCTGCTTCCCGCAGTTTTGCTGCCGCATCTTTTTTATTGTCTTCAACTGCCAGTACGCCTTTTGCCCTTCCGTCAAAAATCTTCATTGCCGCCTGAAGACCGCCCACGATTTTTTCTGGTTCCTCCATCATCCTGCGGTAATCTGATGTCAGATAAGGCTCACACTCCGCACAGTTGACAATGATGTGATCGATCGCAGATGGATCTTTCGGCATGTATTTGACATGTGTCGGGAATCCGGCTCCGCCCATACCGACAATACCCGCCTCCTTGATGATCTCAATGATCTCTTTTCCGGAAATATCCGCCAATTTCCGCTCTGGTGAAAACTCTACCTCTTCATACAGGCCATCGTTTTCAATGACAATGGATTCCTGCATGCCTCCGGCTACCCCCAGCCTTGCTTCGATCGCTTTGACCGTTCCTGATACGGATGCAAAAATGTTTGCAGATACAAACCCCCCTGCTTCTGCAATTTTCTGGCCTGCCAGTACATGATCGCCTTTTGCTACAATGGCTTTGGCTGGTGCTCCGATATGCTGAGAAAGCGAATAGACGAGCTCTCCTTTGGGCAAAACCTCCCGAATCGGCTTATCTTTGGACAACGCCTTTCCGTCATCTGGATGAATGCCACCCCGAAATGTAAAACGCAGCATACACTTCTCCTCCTTTTTTTATATTTACAGCCATCAAAAAACAATAACTGCTGCTTTCTTTTTCTCTGTTTGCTTATTTTGTTTCTTTCTGATTCCCCTTTTTCTTTCTGGATACTTTATGAATCGTAGGATAAGCTTTCATAAAACGTTTGTTTACGCCGGTGATCCTGGAGACCCTCTCCTGATACTGTTCCCGAAATCCCTTTGAACGAGAGCGAATGCCTTCTGCATATTCAGAAAGACCCTTTTCTTCAATCTTGCCTGCAATGCGCCTTTGATACTCTCCCAGCTTTTCCTGAAATTCTTTTTTCGTCGGCAGATGCTTTTTATAGTTTCCAAACAGTTCTCTTGCCTCTTCCGTCGAACTGTAGACTTTGGTGGTCTGAAGATATTCGGTAAACTCTTCCATGGCAGTCTGCAGGCCTTCCAGTTTTTCGCCGAGCTGCAGTGCTGCAAGTGTCGATACGATAAAGTCCACGCAGTACAGAATCCCGCATAAGATAATAAACGCATGTCCGGTCGCTACATCAAACAGATCGATCACCCACTGTGCAAACGGCTGAAGGATCTCAAACATCAGCAGTGTGAAAAATCCCCATGCGATCGAGCATCCCAGACAGATCCTGCCATGCAGGTTAAACGGCCGTTCGCTGTAATCCCACCAGCTTGTGTGGAAGAGCTTTTCCATTACCCACGAAGTAACATACTCCAGGATGGTTGCCAGAACAATGCCGCCAAGAAACAGCCATAAACCATGATCCTGCAATGGCCTCAGAACCAGATAAACGCTCATGGCTCCCACTCCATAGATCGTACACACCGGACCTGTTACAAATCCACGGTTTACCAGCTTCTTTTCCTTTATTGATACATAGCAGCTTTCCCATATCCATCCCATAAAGCTGTATAAGATCAGCCAGAAAAGAACATGATACAAATCTACTCCAAGAATTTGAATATCCCACATAATTTTCTCCTTTTATTTTTGATTTCTGTTTTTCTTTTATTTTACATTGAATTTTCTGTCTTTTTAATCGCTAAATATCTCTGTATTGCATTTTTATTGAAACACTTTTATAATGATGCCAGAATTCAAAATCAACTTCAAAAATGCCGGAGGCATTCTTGAACACATAAGTTTAAGAAAGGAATTTTTTCATGCTATATAAACAACAATCTTTTTCCGACTTTGAACCAGATCTTCGCTATCTGGACTCTTTTCCTTTTTCCAGAGAAGAATTTCTCTTCTTTGACATTGAAACAACCGGATTTTCCCCGCGAAACACTTCTCTGTATCTGATCGGTGCGGTCTGCTTTCTGGATGAGCACTGGACTTTCCTTCAGTGGTTTGCCGAAACCCCATCGGAAGAATGTGAAATTTTAAACGCATTTCTTGCGTTCTGCCGGTCATTTCGTGCTGTCGTTCATTTCAACGGTGACGGTTTTGATATCCCTTATCTTCTTTTCAAAGCAGAAAAATATACATTGTCAGATACCTTATCATCCATGCAGAGCATTGACCTTTACCGCCTGACCCGGCCATACAAAAAACATCTGAAACTGACGCACATCAACCAGAAAAGTCTGGAATCTTTCCTTGGCATTGAGCGGGAAGACCGCTACAACGGCGGCGAACTGATCAAAATCTATCAGAGCTACTGCCAGTTAAAAGATGCGGATGCTCTTTCGCTTCTGCTTCTACATAATCTGGACGATCTGAAAGGTATGACAAAACTGCTGCCGCTTCTTGCCTATCCGCTGTTTTTGAAAGACCAGGATTATACGCTCCGGAATCTTTTCTGGGAAGATTCTGTGAACGGACAGCCGCTTCTGATTGCAGAGCTGGATCTGAAATATCCTGTTCCAAAGCAGATCTCCAACCGGCTTTCCTCGTGCTATCTTACGCTCCAGGAAGACACTGCCAAACTAATGATCTATGCTTTCGAGGGCGAATTAAAGTATTTCATATCTGACTATAAAAATTATTATTATATTCCTTTGCAGGACTGTGCCATTCATAAGCACGTTGCCTCTTATCTCGATCCACGTGAACGCATCCCTGCAAAAGCCACAACCTGTTACCAGCGTCACCGGGGACTTTTTCTTCCTCAGGAAAAAGCACTGTTCAAACCTGTTTTCCAGGAAAGCTATCATTCGGATTCTTTCTGGTTTGAATGTACGCAACAGTTTATGAATTCGCCCTCTTTATTATGTTTATACATAAAAAGCCTGATTTCCATTTGAAATCAGGCTTTCCTGCCCTGCAGGTTCTCTTTTGTCTGAACCTTACAGGACACTCAGCACTCCCTTTTTGAGATGTGCAATATTACTCTTCTTCTGCCTCTGTTGTGTCGGCAGCAGCTTCTTCTTTCTGCAGTGCTTTCATGCTCAGGCTGATTTTTTTGTCTTCGCCGTTGAAATCTACTACTTTTGCTGTGATAACCTGTCCTACGCTCAGTACGTCAGATGGTTTATCAACATGCTCCTGGGAAATCTGTGATACATGAAGCAGTGCGTCTACACCCGGCTCCAGTTCAACAAATGCACCAAAATCAGTCATTCTTGCAACTTTACCTTCTACCACGTTGCCTGCTGCGTATTTCTCGCCAGCTGTCAGCCATGGGTTCTGATCCGGGAATTTCAGGCTCAGTGCAATCTTATCGCCGCTGATGTCTTTGATCAGAACAGAAAGTTTTTCGCCAACTTTGAATACTTTCTTTGGATTTTCAACACGTCCCCAGGACATCTCTGAGATGTGCAGCAGACCGTCTGCTCCGCCCAGGTCGATGAATGCACCGAAGTCTGTAACGTTTTTGATAACGCCTTCTACTACATCACCAACGTGGATTCTTGCAAAGAGTTCTTTCTGCATTTCTGCTTTCTTTGCAACCAACAGCTGTTTACGGTCGCCGATGATTCTTCTTCTGCGTGGATTGAACTCGCTGATCACAAACTCGATTTCCTGACCTGCATATTTGCCAAGATTTCTTTCGTAAGTATCAGATACCAGGCTTGCCGGGATAAATACTCTTGCTTCGTCGATCACAACGCTCAGACCACCATCGAGTACCTGTGCAACCGGTGCTTTCAGTACTTCGTGATTTTCAAAAGCTTCTTCCAGTCTCTTGTTTCCTTTTTCTGCTGCCAGACGTTTGTAAGTCAGCAGAACCTGTCCTTCACCATCGTTTACTTTCAGGACTTTTGCTTCCATTTTGTCGTTAACATGAACAACATCCTGGAGATTTACGCTTGAATCGTTGGTATATTCACTTTTTGTGATGATACCGTCAGCTTTGTATCCAATATTTAAGATGATCTCGTCTTCTTTGACATCGATGACCGTACCTTCGACTACCTCTCCATTATGAATTGTTTTTAATGATTCCTCCAGCATTTGTTCAAAGCTCATTTCTGACATTCCTTGTGAACCTCCTCAATAATATTATTTGGGGTTGATGCCCCTGCTGTAATACCTACGCAACTCATGGACTGCATCGAATGTACATCCAAATCTTCAAGTGTCTGTATATAGTAAGTATTCTTGCATTCTTCTTTACATATTTCAAATAGTTTCTGCGTATTGGAACTGTGTCTGCCTCCAATTACGATCATGGCATCCACATCGGCGGCAATTTTTCTCGCCTCCTGCTGACGCTCTTCGGTCGCATTGCAAATCGTATTTAAAACAAGTATATCATAACGCTTTTTTGAAAGAATTTCAACTAATTTATTAAATTTCTTGTAATTAAATGTCGTCTGAGACACAACACAGACTCCTGTGTCTGAATTTGGTTCAAATTCTTCTGCTTCTTCTTCTGTTCCGATCACCGTCACTTTAGAAACACACCATCCTCGGATGCCTTCTACCTCCGGATGATTGGCATTTCCGATGATCACGATCTCTCTTCCGTTTTCGCCTTCCCGCCTGACAATGCGATGTATTTTCTTTACAAATGGACAGGTCGCATCGGCAAGATTCAGTCCGTTTTCGCAGATCAGATCATAAACCTCTTCCGCAACGCCATGGGAACGGATCACAACGGTGCCCTTTTTTACCGAAAGCAGATCTTCTTTTCCATTCAGCACCCGTACGCCTTTTTCTTCCAGATCCCGCACTACCTCTTCGTTGTGGATGATCGGCCCGTAAGTGTAAACCGGCTCTTTTTCTTTTGCTGCCAGATCATAGACCTGGTCAACGGCACGTTTTACGCCAAAACAAAAACCCGCAGTCTGTGCTTTTATCACTTTCATTGCTTCACTTCCCTGTAACATTCTTTAATACGCTCAACCACCTCATCGATCGACAGATCCGAAGAATCTACCAGAATGGCATCCTCTGCCTGGCGAAGCGGTGCGATCTCTCTTGACATGTCACGCTGATCGCGGTCCCGGATCTCCTCTTCGATCTCTTCCAGTGTGTGCGTATCTCCCTTTTCCTGCTGTTCCAGGAAACGTCTCTTTGCACGCGTTTCCACGCTTGCGGTCAGATAAATTTTCAGCTGTGCATGTGGCAGGATATTGGTGCCGATGTCTCTTCCGTCCATCAGGACATCTTCTTTTGCCGCCAGATCTCTTTGCAAGTCAAGCAGTGTGGCTCGCACGGCCGGGTTTGCGGAAGTCACGGATGCCATCTTGCTCACTTCTTCTGTGCGGATCAGTCCGGTCACGTTCTCCCCGTTTAAGATCACCTGCTGTTCGCCGTCATCACTGTAGGCGATCGATATGGAAATCTTGCTGCAGGCTTTCTGCACTGCCGCATCGTCGTGGATATCGATCTGATTCTGCATCATATAAACTGCGATCGCACGATACATTGCCCCGGTATCGACATAAATAAATCCAAGCTCTTTTGACACACGTTTTGCGATCGTGCTTTTTCCGGCTCCTGCCGGTCCGTCAATTGCAATATTAAAACTCATATTTTCCTCCTGCATGGTATCTATGCTTCGCTCATCGCCAGTGCTGCCGCATAGGCAGTGGACCAGGCGATCTGCAGATTGAATCCTCCGGTCACAGCATCCAGATCCAGTACCTCACCTGCAAAATACAGTCCCTGCACCAGTTTGGACTCCATCGTGGACGGATTGACTTCTTTTACACTGACACCACCTTTTGTGATAATAGCTTCATTATAATCGCGAAGCCCTGTTACGGTCAATGGCAAATTTTTGATCAGCTCCACAAATCCGAGGCGTTCTTCTCTTGATACCTCATTTACCTTTTTCTCCGGATTGATGCCGGACAACTCGATCATGACCGGAGTCAGTTTTGCCGGGAAAAGTCCGCCCAGTGCGTTTTTAAACTGTCTGTTTTTTGCTTCCTCAAAATCACGCAGGATTCGGTGATCCAGTTGTTCTTTTGACAATGCCGGCTTCAGGTCGATAAACATAGAAAGTTCTTTTTTTCGTGCCGTTTTCGCAGTGTAACTGCTGGCACTTAAGATCAGAGGACCAGTCACGCCAAAGTGGGTGAACATCATTTCGCCAAAACCATCATAGAGTTTCTTTTTACCGTCCATCACTTTGACATCCACATTTTTCAGTGAAAGACCCTGAAGGCTTTTCGCCCACGCTTCTTTTGTATTAAACGGAACCAGCGATGGATATAATTCCGTCACTTTATGTCCGAGTTCTTCTGCGAAACGGTAACCGTCTCCGGTAGAACCTGTCGTTTTATAAGAAATCCCTCCGGTTGCCACAAGTACGGCATCTGCCGGAAAAAGTTTCTTTTCTCCATCTGACAAAACACCGGTTACTTTTCCATCTTTGGCTTCCACCTTGGAAACTTCGGTATTTAAATGCACCTGCACTTTATATTCCCGCATTTTCCTGCGAAGTGCATCAATAACATCCGCAGAATGATCTGATACCGGAAAAACACGGTCCCCACGTTCAATTTTGGTCTTTGTACCGGCTTTTTCAAAAAAATCGATCACATCATGATTCGTGTAGCCATAGAAAGCACTGTACAGGAATTTCGGATTGCTGACAACTGCCTGAAACAGTTCTTCCGTATCACAGGCATTGGTCAGATTACATCTGCCTTTTCCTGTAATATAGATCTTTTTGCCCAGTTTTTCATTTTTTTCAAACAGATGGACTTCGCACCCGCGTTCTGCCGCATTCAGTGCTGCAAACATGCCTGCCGCCCCTCCGCCTATCACTGCTATTTTCTTTTTCATTTATAATTCCTTTCCTTACCGGCTTCTTTTCTTTTTTCTCTTCGGAAATAAAATCTCCAGTTTTTCGTGTATGCGATCTCGGATCCGGTAACAGCACAGGATCAGACGTATCAGTTCATGATACAGAAGAATGGCCATGCACACAAGCGGGATCGCCAGTACCATCTGCCAGCAGAAGATGCTGTGGATTCCAAGAAATCCCGGGAACAGTAGCACACCCACCGAAAAAACTGCGATCACGCAGACACAGAGAATGCCTCTCAGCCAGTTCAACGGCCTGCACACACGAAATACGACCATGATCCCGACTGCTCCTCCGACCAGGAGATCAAAGGTATAGGTAAACACTTCTGTTTCTTTCCAGAACGGTGACAAAACCTGAACCACAAGCAGGGTGACAACCATAGTAATCGCCGCCGGAAGTGCCGTCTGCATCACATGACGCAAAAATCCAGTACTTGTCACCTCTTCGGTATGCTCCAGTGTCAGCACAAAACTCGGGAAACCGATGCAGGCTGCACTGATCAGAGACAGCTGCACCGGGATAAACGGATACGCCCGTCCGAGAAGAATAAAAATGACACACAGCAGGATGGAATACAGTGTCTTGGTCAGATACAGTGCGCTGACCCGCTCGATGTTGGCAATGATCGTCCTTCCTTCGCTTACAATATTCCGAAGGCAGGCAAAATCCGAATCCAGCAGGACAATATGTGCCGACTGTTTTGCCGCATCACTTCCGGCTGCCATCGCAATACCGCAGTCTGCATCCTTCAGTGCAAGCACGTCGTTGACACCATCACCAACCATACCGACCACTTTCTTTTCCGACTGATAAGCATGGACAAGCTTCTGCTTCTGTTCCGGCTTCACGCGTCCAAAGACATTATATTTCTGCACGGCTTCCCGGTAACTTTGCGGATCATCTCCGAGTGCGGAGGCATCCACGTATTTTTCTGCCCCCAGAAGTCCTGCTTTTCCGGCAATCTTCGATACCGTCACCGGATTGTCACCGGAGATCACCTTGATCTCTACCTTCTGCCCACGGAAGTACTGAAAGACGTCCGGTGCTTCTTTCCGGATGCAGTCCAGGATCACGATCAGTCCCATCGGTGACACCTCACTGACACTTCCATCTTCCGCCTGAACAGAACCGCATTTTCCAAGCAACAGGACACGATAGCCCTCCTCTGAATACTGATTGACTTTTCGAAGGATTTCCGCCCCTTCTTCGTCATCCTGCAATAAAAACTCCGGTGCACCAAGGACATAACAGCCCTTTTCTTCGAACTCGATCGCACGGTACTTTCGTTCGGAAGAAAACGGAATTTTCTGAACGACCGTAAAACGGTCCATACGGTGAAAATAACGTTTTAATGCTTCCTGCGTGTTGTTGCTGTCTTCAAAAGCAAACGTAAGCTCATTCATGATCTCGCTTACTTCTTCTTTTTTCACCTCTCCAAGGCCAAGCACCTCTGTAACTTCCAGTTCCCCGGTCGTGATCGTTCCGGTTTTGTCAAGGCAGAGCACGTTGACGCGTGCCAGTGCTTCGATTGCTTCCATCTCCTGCACGAGTGCCCGCTTTTTTGCAAGTCTTCCGACGCCCAGGATAAACGAGATGCTGGTCAGCAGCACCAGTCCCTCCGGAATCATACCGATGATTCCGGCAACGGTTGCCACGATAGCTTCGTTCCTGGTCATCCCCTGAGCACTGATCTGAGAACGGAACAGCAGAATGCCGATCGGAATGATCAGAATACTGATCACCGCTATGATCCGCTTGATCGTATTCTGCATTTCCGAAGTGGCACGTTTTTTCGTCTTGGCTTTCCTTGTCAGCTCTGCGGCATAATTCTCATCACCGACATGAACCACACGGCCGACACCGCCGCCCGCAACTACAAAACTGCCGGACATCAGCTCATCTCCTGCTTTTTTCTTTACAGGTTTTGATTCTCCGGTCAGCATAGATTCATTAACCTCCAAACCGTCACATTCAAGAACCGTACAGTCTGCACAGATCTGATCGCCGTTTGTCACAATCAGAATGTCATCTTTCACCACTTCTTCTATATCTATCTCATATTTTTCACCTTCTCTTACCACATGAGCTTTTGAAGCCGTCAGAACCGTCAGCTTGTCTACTACTTTTTTAACTTTCAGTTCCTGCACGATCCCGATTACCGCATTGACGATCACGACTCCCATAAAAGTCATGTTCTTGAACTGTCCGGTGATCAGAACCAGAATGGCCAGAAAAAGGTTCAGAAAATTGAAATAAGTAAGCAAATGTGCTTTTACGATCTCCTTATTGGTTTTCACCATATGATTTTCCATCCTGTTTACTTGACCGCTTCGGATACGCTCCTCCACCTCCTGCCCGGTAAGTCCCGCTTGCTTTTCCATTGGCAGATCCTCCTTTGTATTCAGGCCGGTTTTCATCCAGTCTTTTCCTCTCAGTATAGCGAATCTGCTTCTTTTTGTAAATGGTCATTCTTTTCGTTTTCTTTCGCTTTATATGGAAATTTTGCTTTTCCCTTTTGATGCTTTTCCAGCAAAAACTACGTACTTCCAACATTTTTACAAAAATTCCGTATTTTTTTTGCTAAAAAGCACTATTTTTTTCTTTACTTTGCCACGCTGATTTGCTATAATCTGCAATGAAAAAAACGTAACTGTTTTTTGCATAGCTCTGAATGGTTACAGAAATCAATGTATGAAGATAAGGAGGACACAATCATGTCATACGTAGATGAGGTTATTGCCAAAGTTGTAGAGCAGAATCCATCTGAACCTGAATTTCATCAGGCAGTAAAAGAGGTTCTGGAGTCTCTGAGAGTCGTTATCGAGGCAAATGAAGAAAAATACAGAAAGGATGCTCTTCTGGAAAGAATGGTAAATCCGGAAAGACAGTTCAAATTCCGTGTACCATGGGTTGACGATAAAGGTCAGGTTCAGGTAAATACCGGTTACCGTGTACAGTTCAACAGTGCGATCGGACCTTACAAGGGCGGTATCCGTCTGCATCCGTCTGTAAACATTGGTATCATCAAATTCCTTGGTTTTGAACAGGTTTTCAAAAACTCTCTGACTGGTCTGCCGATCGGTGGCGGCAAAGGTGGTTCTGACTTCGATCCTAAGGGCAAATCAGACCGCGAAGTTATGGCATTCTGCCAGAGCTTTATGACAGAGCTGTGCAAATACATCGGTGCTGATACAGATGTACCGGCAGGTGATATCGGAACAGGTGCAAGAGAGATCGGCTATATGTTCGGTCAGTACAAGAGAATCCGTGGCCTGTATGAAGGTGTTCTGACAGGTAAAGGCTTAAGCTACGGTGGATCCCTTGCAAGAACAGAAGCTACCGGTTATGGTCTGCTCTACCTGACACAGGAACTGCTGAAACTGAACGGTATCGAACTGGCTGGCAAGACTGTTTGTGTATCCGGTGCCGGCAACGTTGCTATCTATGCGATCGAAAAAGCTCAGCAGCTGGGTGCAAAAGTGGTTACTGCAAGTGATTCTACCGGCTGGGTATACGATCCGGACGGAATCGATGTAGCAGCACTTAAAGAGATCAAAGAAGTAAAACGTGCAAGACTGACCGAATACAAAAACTACAGACCAAACGCTGAATACCATGAAGGACGCGGCGTATGGAGCGTAAAATGTGATGTTGCTCTTCCATGTGCAACTCAGAATGAACTGCTGATCGACGATGCAAAACAGCTGGCAGCAAACGGATGCCTGGCTGTATGCGAAGGTGCTAATATGCCTACTACTATGGATGCAACAGAATATCTGCAGAAAAACGGCGTGATCTTTGCTCCTGGTAAAGCTGCAAACGCCGGCGGTGTTGCTACATCTGCTCTGGAAATGACCCAGAACAGCGAACGTCTGAGCTGGACATTTGAAGAAGTAGACGCAAAACTGCAGGGTATCATGGTTAATATCTGCCACAACATGGTTGATGCTGCTGAACGTTACGGCATGAAAGGCAACTATGTAGCCGGTGCAAACATCGCAGGCTTCGAAAAAGTTGTAGATGCTATGAACGCTCAGGGTATTGTTTAATCTAAAGATAACAAAATATCTATCAGTCAAAAACAGATCTTGTCGGTCACAATCGACAAGGTCTGTTTTTTATGATACATCAGATGTATACAGAAGAATGTCAGAGGCATTTTTGAATTAGAGACAGCGGCACAATAAAAAAAGCCATCACAGACATTTCACATGTTCAGCAATGACTTTTTTTATTTTTATGTATTATTTTTGAGTGCTCTTTACTCTTCTACTACTTCCAGTACATCCATCGGACAGGCTTTTGCACAGATACCGCATGCGATACATTTGGATGCCGGATTGCCCTCTGTCTTGACGATCAGTCCAAACGGACAGGCTTTTGCACAGGCTCCGCAACCGGTACATTTCTTTTTGTTGATCATGTAAACGCCTTTTGCATTCTGAGTGATCGCACCTTCCGGACAGGCTTCTGCACATTTGCCACACTGTGGACAGGCCATCGGGCGTACACTCTTCTTCTCTACGATCTGGATACAGGACTTGTCCGGATGAAACTCCTTATAAAAAGCCTCAGAACATGCTTCTACGCATGCAAGACAAGCCATACAGGTACTTCCTTTTTTTACTTTCAGTTTTTTCATGTTAATCCTCCGCATTTATGTTTTTCTTTTTATTCTACCATTTTCAACAAAATTTCTCAATAGAGATTTTATATTTTGATGTGGGTGTCAAAAGTCCCCAACTATGAGCAAGCTCATGTGGATTTAGACCTTTGACCCTGGCATCATATTTTCAGTAAAATCCAGCAAATACAGAGGCTCCGATCACAGTCAGAAGACCGGCTACCGCGATCGCCAGGCTGCTCATCGCACCTTCCACTTCGCCCATTTCCAGTGCTTTGGCCGTCCCGATCGCATGGGAGGATGTGCCAAGTGCCAGTCCTTTTGCGATCGGCTCATAAATACGAAACAGCTTGCAGACTGCCTCTCCGATCACATTTCCGATCACGCCGGTAACAATGATCACAGCCACCGTGATGGTCACCAAACCGCCCAGTTCTTCGGAAACGCCCATTCCGATTGCTGTTGTGATAGACTTTGGAAGCAGCGTAACATAGACATCATGCTCAAGTCCGAACAAAAATGCCAGAAGCAGGACGCTTCCAAGACTTGCCAGCACACCTGCGAGGATGCCGCAGGCAACGGCTGCCAGATTTTTCTTTAAAAGTGTCATCTGCTGATAAAGCGGCACCGCCAGACATACCGTCGCCGGAGTCAGAAGATAACTTAAATATTGGGCAGAATTTTCATAACTTTCATAATCCACCCCGCACAACATCACCACGCCGATCACAAAAATGATTGAGATCAGCAGCGGATTTAAAAATGCATACTTGAACTTTTTCTTCAGCATAATGCCAGCTCCATATCCGATCAGACTGACCGTCACGCCAAAATATGCCGAGTTACACAATATCTCTTTCATGTCTTTAACCTCCTGAGATCACCTTATTAATCCTGCTTCTCCATCTTCTGTGCTGCCATGTTTTCTTTCAGATGCATTACTGCCTGTGCCGTTCTTCCGGTCACAACCATAACAAAGACGGTCGTGATACAAGTGATCACAAGAACCGGTACCAGAATTGCCTTTAAATCACTCCAGGTCACGATCAGACCAACGGCGGCCGGGATAAACATCGGCGGCATGATCTCGATCAGAAAGTCCGCTGCGATCTTGACCTGCTCCAGTTTGATCACTTTTGTCATCAGACCCGCCAGCATCAGAAGCAAACCGTAGATACTTGCCGGGATCGGCAACGGAATCAGACAGTGCAGAAATTCTCCGAGAAAGGTTACAAACATGATAATCCCAAACTGATACAATAGTTTCACTTTTATTACCTCCTGTGCCATCTGGCAAACTTTTTTGATTTCCCCCGTAAAACATTTTTGCCTGCCCCAGACAGCTATTTCCGTCTCAAGGCAAAAAAAGGTCGATTGAATACACTATATATCCAATCGACCCACCCCAAAGTATTAAGCGCGAGACGGGACTCGAACCCGCGGCCTCGACCTTGGCAAGGTCGCGCTCCA
>ERZ832317.1786-NODE-1786-length-26590-cov-4.463200_pt1 | contig 26590 bp, 28 predicted proteins | sample MGYA00519695_ERZ832317 | MGnify/ENA primary metagenome ERZ832317 (study PRJEB31850, sample SAMEA3708726) | human gut metagenome | biome: human gut; feature: human-associated habitat; material: faeces | place: China | collected 2014 ...
ACGGTCGAACGCCTGCTGGCCGACAAACAACTGCGCAGCGGTCTCAAGGCCGAACGATACGTGAGCGGAGAAACGGGGCTGCCGACCGTGACGGACATACTCGAGGCGCTCGACAAACGGGGGCTTGACCCGCGCGAGCAGTTGCAGGTCTTCGCATTCGACCCCAACGTGCACACGATCGGCGACCTGCGCGAGGGAATGCTTCTGCCGGGCATCGTCACCAACATCACGGCCTTCGGGGCCTTCGTCGACATCGGCGTCAAACAGGACGGGCTGGTGCACATCTCGCAGCTGGCCGACCGCTACGTGGCTTCGCCGGCCGACGTGGTGCATCTGGGACAGCACGTCGAAGTGCGGGTGACGGGCGTGGATGCCGTTCGCGGACGCATTGCGCTCTCGATGCGCCGCGAAGCATAAAAGACCGGATCAAGCGAGGCCCTGCAACAGATGCTATCGTGGCGCAATGACGAATACCGGTCCCGGACACAGGAGGAGATGGGCGACCCCGATGCCACAAATGCCGGACGTGCCGGAGGGTTTGCTCTCCCGTCAATGGAAATCCGAACGAATAACAAAGGAGTAAAATCTGAACAACCCGGAATTATGAAATGCACCCTGCTTATTCCTCGCTTTCGAAGCGGTGATCATCCAACGGAGGGAAAAACTCCGCAGGAGAACATCCGAGGTTCCGAGCGATCAGGTGGAGTTGATGAACGGTATATCCTGTAGTGAACCGGTCGCTTTCGACCTGCCCCACGAAACCGGCAGAGCGGCTGATGGTAAAGGCGATTGCCCGCTGGGAAACGCCTTGCTCCAGACGCTTTTCGCGCACACGGGCAATCGCATATTTGTCAAGTCCCGATTTCATACCCTTTATTATTTGCAAAACAACCGATTTTGCTTAATTTTGGCGCCCATTATTAGCGAGCAGCACCAAATAAAACAGCAGAAACCAGAAACATTCAAACAAATATCATGAAGAAAATCTTATTCCTACTGGCAGCTCTCTTTTCGCTGGGACTGTCGCAGGGCCACGCGCAGGGGCTCAAGACCGTGCGCACGTATTACGACCTGTTCAGCACCAGGCCTCACGAAGTCTACACCGTAAATGCCCGGACCGGACAGAAGCACGGCACCTACAACATCTATATGGAAGACGGCACACTGGGTATCACCATGACCTATGCGAACGGAGCCCGCAACGGCCCCTATCGCCAATACGGGTTTGCCGACGGCTCTGCCGCCGACCAAAGCAAGCCCCGCATCGAAGCCAACTACCTCAACGACAAGTTGCAAGGACACTATATGGAGTACATGATCCTCAATGGCCAGCGCAAGCCTCGCATCGAGCGGACGTACGACAAGGGCATCATCGTCGAGGAGACGACTTGGCACGAATCGACCGGCGCAAAGGAAGAGTACAGTTGCATGAACGGCGTCAATCGTTCGTGGTACGAGAATGGCAAGCCATACCGCGAATGTCAGGTCGTAAAGGGACTGCCTAACGGCAAATTCGTCGAGTATCACCCCGACGGGAGCATTGCGGAGATAAGCTATTACAAAAACGGCGAGTTGGACGGCAAGCTGGAAAAATACTATGAAAACGGGCAACTCCGCACCATACAACATTTCGTAGATGGAAAACTCACAGGCGAAATGGTCGGCTATCACCCCGACGGCAGGCTGGCCGAAAAATACACGTTCGAGATACCGGGAGAGGTCGCAACCTGCGTACTCTATTTTGCCAATGGCAACAAACGTTCGGAGACCACCCGCACGGGAAACAACGAATTTCTGACCATCCGCTACGACAGCATCACGGCATCGAAAACGGCGGAACTGGTACAGAACTGGCACGAAGCCTCCTCCAATTCCGACGAAGGTACGGAAGTGAAAGTATACCGCGCCGACGGCACACTTCACAAATCATGGACGCGTAACGGATCGAAAAAATACCGCGCCTGCACCTATGACGAAAAAGGAGAGCTGGAATCGCTGTACGACTATGACGGCACGCTGATCTACGTCTTCCCCGGCACGGAGATCGTCTCGCAGCGGATAAAGCCCGCCGTCATCAAAGGGCGCTTTCCCTACGAATGTTATGACCGCGAGGGAAACGTGATCGAAAAGGGGGAAATGGACAACGACGACCATAAACTGACTTTCACGAAGTACGAAAACGGCAGATCCGTCTACGAGCGGGCGGATAACGGAGATGAATACTGGATATATCCCAACGGCAACCGCAAGGCCTATGCATCGGCAGACAGATCCTATATCGTCATGTACGACGAGCAAGAACGGTGGATCGGCTGCCGTTCGAAGGAGGGGCACTATTGCGTCTACCGTTACCCCAATTCGTCCGTGAAAGCCAAAGGAGAGGAGGATGCAGCGGGTAACCGCATTGGAAAATGGTATCTCTATTCCGAGACCGGCCGCCTGACCGTCGAGGAAAACGGCGTTGTCCGCAAGCCTACCAAAGAGGAGAAAGCGAGCCACGAAAGTTATTTGCAGGAGTTGGTCGATGCCAAACGCTGACCGGAAGCCCGCTTTCGGTCAATACCGTCGCAATCTTCGGACTGCGGCGGTTTTTTGATTTTACACCCGAATAATGAACTAATCTATGGAACGAACAATACATCGACTAACCATCCATATCACGGATAACGACAAATTCGACAAGCTCGTCGAACTGGACGGACTGCAACCCTATGCCGAAGCGCTGCACAATGCGATAGGGAACGGAGATATTCCACGCTACCGGAATAACCGTCTGCTATTCATTGCAAAAGAGAACAACCCGTTGGATTTCGGAACGATTTACCGCATTTGCGGTGCAATACAAATCCTGTTCGGAGATGGGCTGGTATGGGACATTATCGAAGATACCGATGAGCAGGCCGACGCCTTGTTATTGCTGAATTACAAGCGATAATGAAATAGCAAAAACTAATAAGGGCCCGTATCGGGACCACGATCCACGACCGGAAAACCGGGGTATTACGGAATCGAACAGACTATTGCGAAGACGACATCTTGTGACAATAACGCACATAAAACCAGCCTATTCTGTATGCGCCGAAGTGGTATATCGTAGCTCCGAAGCGGGCCCGATTTCGGGCCCTGACAAAGAAAAAGTCCTCGGAAGTTGTTAGCTTCTAAGGACTTTCGCTCTCAAATTGAGGTCCGAAGCGTTCCATAGTGTTGAAATACAGTGATTTGTGTATAATGCTCATATTCTGCAAAATGTGCTGCTAACTGCAATGTGCGTCAAAGAGATACATCACCGAAAAAGATTGCAGACGGTTGCACGGGATTTCATACGATTGTTAAAATGCTGACAATCTGCTGACAAGATTTAGGGACATTTGTCTTCTTTATTCGGAATACATTGTTTATGTTTGCATCAACATAAACGATTGGTATTCAATGGCTAAAATCAACAAAACACTCTCCTCGCGCGTAGATCGCGCGACCGGGAAATCCGAAGTGATGATCCGTTTCGTCGCCGCCAGACTTCTGACTCTCCGCGCCCGTACGGGTCTTTTCGTTCCGCCCGAACGATGGAATGAAAAAACGGGCGACGTTCGCATATCTACAATCAAGACCCCTGAACAAAAAGAGTTACTCACTGTTCAACGACAGTTGGCAGAACTTTCCAACTTGATCTTGGAACGCTTTTCGTCCACAGAAATCGAAGAGGCTACCAAAGCATGGCTGGAACAGGTCATCGACGAATTCCATCATCCGGAGAAATACCATGCCGTCGAAAAGCAGGCAAGGGTCGTGCGAAAGCAAACCGTGCTGAAGTATCTCGACCGTTTTATCGAAGAGACTCCACAACGCCGTCACAAGCAGACGGGACGGTTACTCTCGACCAGTACGCCGCGCGTCTACAAAACCATGCGTCGTCACCTTTTCGAGTTCGCTCGCACAATTCGGAAAAAGGATTTCGAGTTCGACGAAATAGATATGAAATTCTATAACCGCCTCATCGTCTATCTTCAGGCAAAACAATTCACGGCAAATACCGTCGGCAAAATCATCAAAGAACTGAAAGCCGTACTCAAGCAGGCCGAGAAAGACGGAGTAAATGGGAATATAGACTACAAGGATTTCACGGTCTACACGGAGGTGGTCGATAACGTTTATCTCTCGGAAGAGGAACTGGAGGCGATCCGCACGGCCGACCTGAATCGAAAGCCGCAAGAGGTGAAAAAGTTGATCGGCACGCAGAAGGTCGAGTTCGAGATGCTCGACGACGATTGGCGGGTGTATGGCGGCACATTGGAAAAGGTACGCGACTGGTTTCTACTGCTGGCATGGACGGGGTCGCGGTTCAGCGATCTGGAGAAGATTTCGCAGCAGGAGGTCGGAACGGGATTCATCTCTTTCCGGCAACAGAAAACCAACACGAAGGTGGTGATTCCCGTGCATCCGGTCGTTCACGCGGTTCTGGAACGACATGGCTATGTGATGCCAACCCCAATCAGCAACCAAAAGTTCAACCACTACCTGAAGATTGTCTGCCTCTTGGCCGGCATCGACAACATGGAATCGAAAACCCGCACCGAGGGCGGGCTGCTCAAGACGACGACCTGTCCCAAATGGATGCTCGTATCGAGCCACACGGGACGGCGCAGCTTTTGCACGAATATGTACAAGCGCGGCCTGCCGACGTTGACCATCATGGCCATATCGGGCCACACGACCGAGAAGTCCTTTCTGCGCTACATCAAAGTCACGCAGGAGGAACATGCACAGTTCATGAAAGAGCAATGGTCGAAATTTTACAAATAATTTGCTACCTTTGCTACAATAGAACAAATGAATGCCATGACAAATTTCTGTCAGCCTTCTCTTTTCGAAGAGTTGGATTTTATCGAACATATCGAATCCCTGCTTGCCAAGCAGGAAACCGTTGACTTGGAATTTAAATCGGCAAAGGAGGGTTTCCCCGGAAGTTTCTGGGAAACCTATTCATCTTTTGCGAACACCGAAGGCGGCGCAATCGTTCTGGGTGTAAAGGAAAAACATGGCGATATTGAGGTAGAGGGGCTATCTGATGAAAAAATCGAAGAGTACAAAAAATATTTCTGGAACAACGTCAATAACAAACAGAATATCAGCATCAATTTGCTTCGTGACGAAGATGTCAAAAGTGGAACTTATCGAGGTAAAAAACTGTTATTATTCGAAATTCCGAGAGCGGATCGCACCCAACGACCTGTCCATCGGACGCTAAATCCGATAGGTAATACTTATAAACGCAATCACGAAGGCGATTATAAATGTACCGAAATCGAGGTAAAACGAATGATTGCCGACTCGAATCTATCGATTGCCCGCGACAGCCGTATCCTTGATAATTATACAATGGACGATATCGATCTCGATTCCCTTCGACAGTACCGACAACTCTTTGCCGTTTCCAAGCCATCACATGCATGGTTAGCGTTAAACGATATGGAACTTCTGCAACGGTTAGGAGCCTATCGGAAAGATCGCACGACAGGGAAAGAGGGATTCACGTTGGCAGGCATGCTGATGTTCGGCAAGAGTGGAAGCATTACCGACCCCGAATGTGCGCCCAATTATTTCCCTGATTTCCGCGAAGAATTAAGTTCCGACCCGAAAATCAGATGGACGGATCGCATCTACCCGGATGGTACATGGGAAGCGAATCTATTTCAGTTTTACCGCCGAGTATATGCCAAGCTCACAACATCCATCCCCACTCCGTTTGCTATCCAGCAAGGAGTCCGGATCGACGAATCTCCGATGCATATTGCCTTGCGTGAAGCATTCGTCAATACATTGGTGCATTGCGACTACTCCGCAGATGGCAATATCGTCATCGAACAGAAAAAAGACAGACTGATTTTCTCGAATCCGGGAACATTGCTCATATCGAAACAGCAATATTATCAAGGAGGTTCGAGCGTATGCCGAAACACGTCACTTCAGCAGATGTTCATGTTGATCGGCTCGGCTGAGAAAGCCGGCAGCGGCGTCGATAAGATTTTAACCGGATGGGCAGATGCCAAGTGGAAACGACCCTATATCGAAGAATCCGATCACCCCGATAAAGTCGTGCTGACGATGCCTACGGTCAGCTTGTTATCTCCGGATGTCATCAAAGAACTCCAAACCACCTTTGGACAGGAAATCACTCGTATCAACAGGGATAAACTGCTGACGTTAGCTACTTGCCTTTCGGAAGGAAGTATATCCAACGACAGATTGCAGCAGGTAATCGACCGGCATAGTGCAGATATAACCAAACTGCTCAAAGAATTATGCAAAGACGGGTACATTATTCCTACCGGTAATGGGCGTGGTACAAAGTATCATCTTAATATGAATTTTAGAAGTACTAATGATGATACTTCTACTATCATCAATGATGACACTTCTACGAACAATGATGATACTTCGACTACCGGTAATGATGATACTTCTGCGCTTGTCATTCGAAATATGGGACGATGTCGACTTTCCCGTGAAAAGCTGGAACAACACATACTTGCCTGCTGTAAGGATTACATGTCGTTAGAGGAGATCGCATCTGCTGTTAATAGAAGTGTTTCCCATCTGAAAAATAGAATTCTCCCCCAAATGATACAAGATGGACTCTTGGTGCGTCAATATCCCGAAACTCCGAATCATCCCATGCAAAAATTCAAGACAGTGCTACCTGAAGAATAATTATAAAAACTCACAAAATTACCCAGCAGAACTACCTCAAGGCCCATCGCAAGGCGAGCCGCGAGGAGGAGATCGAGCAGCACGGCCGACCAATACGACAACGGCCGACGGTGCATCGATCCGAGAAAACATATAACCGCAAACGCGCAAAGGCAGGACTGAAACTCCTGCCTTTTTCATTGTCCGCGCTTGCTGCCTGAACGGTTGCGTCCAGTTGCAATTTGCGACAATGTCCGTCGTGCAGGAAATTACACGGCATTACTTTTAGGCCGCAATCAAAAGCAAAACAGGCATGAGCAAACTATTGGAATTAGCCGAGGAGAACCGGAATATCGTGGTTTCCATTTCGCTGGCAGATCTGATCGAGTGCAACGAAGCATTGATCCGCCGCGCAAAGGCCGAGCTGGAACAACAAGTTACCGATGCCGCCGCTGAAACCTACCCCAGCGTAGCGAAGGTCGCCGAGATACTCGATGTTAATAAAACGACGCTTTGGCGCTGGGCGAAGTCCGGTTATCTCGTGCCGATCGAGGTCGGCGGCAAACGGCGTTACAGAATGAGTGATGTGCAGCAGATACTACTAAATACCGATAATTTTAAATGAGGCTTTTATTACAATTCAGCCGATACTCCTTGGGTGGCATTCCGGTATGTTGCTTGAAGTATTTACGGAAGGTGAATTGCTCCGGAAAATTCAACTCAGCAGCAATCTCTTTGATGCTTTTCCGGGTCTTTTCGAGCAAAAGTTTGGATTGTACGATCGTGATGGCGATAATCCAATCCGAAGGGGTGCGTCCGGTCTTTCCCTTGACGACCGCCGTGAAATAACCGACCGACAAACGGGCTTCATCGGCATAAAAAGTAACGGATCGCTGCGTTTTGAAATTCATGTGCAGGGAGTAAATAAAGTTATAGACGATGGATTCCCGCTTATCCACGGGATGCGACCCGACCTCCTGATCGCGGAAATAAACCCGGATAATCTCCAGCATCGTTTCCTGCTCCAACAACTGAATCATCCGCTGGATCAGATTTTTCTCCTCCTCAATCGTGCTCTTACTTTGCTCGTCCCGCTTTTCTTCAATGGCCTGCCTGCGGGCAATGAGAAAGCCGATCGTTCCTTCGTCCAGTTTCAGGCAGGGACTGTTGCGAAGTTTCAGGTGGAGAATCGTGTCGATGATCGAATGGATGACGGGATAAAAAACCTCCAGGGAGTCAATCATGTGAATCCCGTCGAAATCCGTGCTTTGGGAAACCTTATAAATCATCACCAACGGACTGATCATATAAAGCGTACCCTTTTCAAGATGAAATATTTGATTGTTTATCAGAACGTCTGCATAACCGGACATGCAGAGGAACAGACCTGCCTTGTCTTTGTATTCGGGGATGAAGTTATTGAGGTATAACTCCATCTGATTCACCTCCATATTATTCATACCTTTCTTGTATTTCTCTCTGCAAAAATGGGAAATATTCCTAATTTTACCCCAATTTCAGAGCGAAAATAATATCAAATAGTCGTTATTGCTCAATTTATCCATAAAGTTGGCATTTTTCGGTCGATCGGTTACCCGTAATTTTGCATCGTACAAAAGAGGGTTTACCGATGAATACGAATTCCGCACAGACAACAGAGCAGGCGATACTCACAGCAGCCGAACGTGAATTCCTGACAAAGGGATACGACGGGGCACGGACAACCTCGATTGCTGAAGCCGCAGGCGTAACGCATGCGATGTTGCATTACTATTACCGAACGAAAGAGCAGCTCTTCGCACGGATTCTCGACGAAAAGATGCGTCTGATGAGCGAGTCGGTGCTAACCGTCCTCGGAGAGCCGGATCTACCGTTGTTGGAACGGATCGAAGAGGGTATGGCCCGTCATTTCGACTTTCTTGCAGCCAACCCCGACCTACCTCGGTTTATTATCAACGAACTCTATTCGCAAACGGATCGCAGCAAACGGATGCTGTTACACATGCTTCGAATGCTTCGGACATGGATGCACGACGCGCAGCGGGAACTGGAGGCAATGGTCGAAAACGGCCGAACCGAACCAGTGGACATACGCATGCTGATGCTCGATATACTGTCACTGAACATATTTCCATTCATCGCATCCCCGCTTATCGAACCTATTTTGGGAAGTATCGCCACCGATAAAAATCATTTTTTCGGATTATGCAAAGCGGAAAACAGAAAAATAATTATGCAACGACTTAAATAATAACAAATTTTATGAAACGAACCGTCCTTTTATGTGGCTGGCTATTAGCCGCCTTTGCCGTACAGGCCCAGCCGACGCTCGACGAATGCCGCCGTCTGGCGCGGGAACACTATCCTGAAATCCGGCAGTACGATCTGGTAAAACAGGCCGAACAATACACCCTCTCCAACGCGCGGCGCGCATGGCTGCCGCAGGTATCGCTTGCGGCGCAGGCTACATGGCAAACTGCCGTACCGACCCTGCCGGATGCCCTGACAGGTATGTTGGCACAACAAGGGGTCGATCTGCCGGGCATGAACAAAGACCAGTATAAAGTCGCGTTGGAGGTGAACCAGACGATCTGGGACGGTGGCAAATCGTCGGCCGACAAACGCATCGCCGAGGCCGAGGCCGCCGAGCAGACACGGGCGACCGATGTCGATCTGTATGCCGTAGAAGGCCGTATAGACAACCTCTATTTCGGAATTCTGCTGCTGGACAAGCGGATCGCGCAAACCCGCCTGACGATCGACCTGCTTCGCAGCAACCTCGATAAGGTGCGGTCGCTGCAAAAAAACGGTGTGGCCATGCAGAACGATTCCGATGCCATGGAAGCCGAGCTTCTTTCGGCGGGTCAGCAGCTGACGCAGATCGAAGCATCGCGCGACAGTTATCGCCGGATGCTCGAAATCTTCATCGGCCGTCCTCTGGGGAAGCAGACCTTGATACGGCCTGATGTCGTGGAGCCGACATCATTCGATATAACCCGTCCTGAGCTGGCACTATTCGACGCGAAGATCGACAAATTCTCAGCGCAGGAGCGACTTGTCAAATCATCGACACGTCCCCGTTTCGGACTCTTTGCTCAAGGCTACTACGGCTATCCGGGGATGGACTTCTTCGAAGGTATGATGTCTTCGGACTGGTCGTGGAATGCAATGATCGGCGCAAAAATGTCGTGGAACTTCGGAGCCTATTACACCAAGAAAAATACGCTGTCAAAACTGCGCACGGCACAACGGCAGGTAGACGTGCAGCGCGACGTATTCCTCTTTAATACGCAGTTGCAGACGACACAAGAGTCGGGTGACATCGCCCGTTTGCGCAAAGCACTGGCTGATGACGACCGTATCGTAGCCCTGCGCCGTTCGGTGCGCGAAGCCGCCGAATCGAAACTGCGCAACGGCGTGATAGACACCAACGACCTGCTGCGCAAGATCACCGAAGAGGATACCGCCGCTACGGCCCGTTCGGCTCGCGAAATCGAACTAATCAAGACCATTTACGAACTCAAACATACGATAAACCAATAAAAAAAGAATGGTCATGAAACGGATTTTCAGTTACAGTGTCGTCGCTTTGACGATGGCAGCTTGCGGGCGCGGCGGGGATTTCGACGCTACGGGAACCTTCGAAGCCACGGAAGTGGTCGTCTCGGCCGAAGCCGCAGGACGTATCTATTCATTCGGTGCCGAAGAGGGCGATGTGTTGTTGGCAGGCGATCAGATCGGCACGATCGACACCGTGCAGCTCTACTTACAAAAAATGCAGCTGGTGCGTCAGCGGGCATCGGTTGTGAGCAACCGCCCAGATATCCGCAAACAAGCGTCGGCGTTGCGTGAGCAGATCGCCAAGCAGCAGATCGAACGCCGGCGTGTGGAAAATCTGCTGCAAGACGGCGCCGCCACAACCAAACAGTTGGACGACATCGACGCTTCACTCAAAGTATTGAACGGTCAGTTGGATGCCCTCTTATCGACGCTCAGCAATAACGCAGCCGCCATCGACGAAAACTCGTCGGCCATCGAGTTGCAGATTGCCCAAATTGAAGATCGGCTCTCGAAGTGCCGCATCGCCTCGCCCATCGGCGGCACGGTGCTGGCCAAGTACAGCGAAGCGGGAGAACTGGCCGCCGTGGGGCGTCCGCTGATGAAGGTCGCCGATATGGACAATATCTTCCTGCGGGCTTATTTCACTTCAGACCAACTCGCTGATCTCAAAATCGGGCAGGAGGTGACCGTTACGGCCGACTTCGGCGGCAGCGAGCAGATCGACTATCCGGGCCACATCACATGGATTGCCTCACAGAGCGAATTTACGCCCAAGACCATCCAGACCAAGAATTCACGGGCTTCGCTGGTCTATGCCGTGAAAATTGCCGTCGAGAACGACGGGCGGCTGAAACTCGGACTTTACGGAGAGGTTAAATTATAATGATTACGGACATGGCTGCACAAAACGCCATTGAAATTAACGGGCTTACGAAGCATTATGGCTCCCTGACGGCATTGGACGGGGCATCGTTTACGGTCGGCCGGGGCGAGTTGTTCGGGCTGATCGGCCCCGACGGAGCGGGCAAGACCACCCTGTTCCGACTGCTCACGACGCTGCTCACGCCCGACGGTGGCACAGCGATGGTCGACGACATGGACATCGTTGCCGAGTACAAACAGATTCGGGAAGTAGTAGGTTACATGCCGGGGCGATTCTCGCTCTATCCCGATCTGTCGGTCGAGGAGAATATCGCCTTTTTCGCGGCCCTGTTCGGTGTGGGCGTCGCGGACAACTACGACCTGATCGCCCCGATCTACTCTCAGATCGAACCCTTCCGCATGCGCCGTGCCGGAAAACTGTCGGGCGGTATGAAACAAAAACTGGCTCTGTGCTGCGCCTTGATTCACCGCCCTTCGGTGCTGTTTCTGGACGAACCGACTACGGGTGTGGACGCTGTGTCGCGCAGCGAGTTCTGGGATATGCTCTCGGAGTTGAAATCGAAAGGAATTTCGATGCTCGTATCGACCCCTTACATGGACGAGGCCCAGCGGTGCGACCGCATCGCACTTATCAACGACGCGAAGATTCTCTCCATCGACACCCCGCAAGGCATCGTGGAAAGTTTCGATGAACCGCTTTACGCCCTTTCGGGCAGCGATATGTACGGACTGCTGATCGAGGCCCGCAGAACGGAGGGGGTGAAGGAGTGCTATCCCTTCGGCGAAGCCCATCACCTGATTACCGGGCCGGGCTTCGATACCACACAGTTCACAGGAGAGCTGTCCTCTCTGGGTTTCGCAAACGTGACGATTCGTCCGGTAGAAGCAGGTATCGAAGATGTATTTATAAAACTGATGCGCCATGAATGATTCGATCATATCCGTTAAGGACTTGTGCAAGACCTTCGGCGATTTCAAAGCCGTAGACCGTATCACGTTCGATGTGGCACGGGGTGAAATCTTCGGATTCCTGGGCGCAAACGGCGCAGGGAAAACGACGGCCATGCGTATGCTCTGCGGTCTGAGTTATCCCACGTCGGGCAGCGGTACGGTCGCGGGGTTCGACGTGATGCGAGAAGGAGAGCAAATCAAACGCCATATCGGCTATATGAGCCAGCGGTTTTCGCTCTATGACGACCTCACTGTGCTGGAGAATATCCGTTTATATGCAGGCATTTACGGCCTGACGCGCCGCCAGATGATCCGCCGCACGATCGTGATGCTCAACCGCCTGCATTTCCGCTCGGAAATCAATACGCTGGTCGGCTCGCTGCCGCTAGGTTGGAAGCAGAAACTGGCCTTCTCGGTAGCGACACTGCATCACCCGGAGGTGGTGTTCCTCGACGAGCCGACGGGCGGCGTCGACCCCGTGACGCGGCGTCAGTTCTGGGAGCTGATCTACGAAGCGGCGGCCGAAGGGACGACGGTGTTCGTCACCACGCACTACATGGACGAGGCGGAGTACTGCACGCGTGTGTCGATTATGGTCGACGGACAGGTGCGGGCATTGGATACGCCGGCCGCATTGAAGAAACAATTTGCCGCAGAGTCGATGGACGAGGTTTTCCGGACATTGGCCCGCGGCGCAAAACGAGCCGAATAAAATGAACGGATTTTTATCATTCGTCAAAAAAGAGACGCTGCATATTCTGCGCGACCCGCGCACGATGTTCATCGCGTTGTTGGTTCCCATCGTACAGACCCTCCTGTTCGGATTTGCCATCTCGGTGGAAACTGAAAATATAGATTTCGCCGTGGCGGCTCCGAACCGCACCGAGGCCGTGCGCCGTCAGGTGGAACGCCTCTCGGCGAATCCCTACTTTACCTTTAAGGGATATGTCGATGGTACAGCAATAAATGACGTGCTGCGCCGGGGCGATGTGGATGCCGTCGCAGTCTTTGCAGACGATTATGATCGTCAGATTATGGCAGCGGCCAATGGAGGTAAAGTGGAAACGGCTATGCAGCTAATTTTCGACGCCTCGAATCCCAATACGGCAACTGCCGGAGCAGGCTACATGCAGAGTATCCTGCTTTCCGAACAACAGTCCCATGCAGCCATGCCGGACACTCATTTGCTTTACAATCCGCAGATGAAGAGTGCCTACAACTTCGTGCCAGGCATCATGGGGCTGATCTTCATCCTCATCTGTGCACTGATGACCTCGGTGTCGATCGTCCGTGAAAAGGAAATGGGTACGATGGAGGTATTACTGGTATCGCCCGTGCGCCCCATGTGGATCATCTTCGCTAAAATGATTCCCTACTTCCTGCTATCGTGTGTCAATCTCGCCTCTATTTTATTTCTGGCCCGGTTCGTTCTGGATATGCCGATGTCGGGGTCTATGGTCGGATTGATCGGCATTTCGCTCCTTTACCTGATGTTGGCCCTCGCGCTAGGGTTGTTTATCTCGACGCTCTCCGACCGCCAGTCTACCGCGCTGCTGATCTCGGCCATGCTGCTGATGCTTCCGATCATCATGCTTTCGGGTATGGTCTTTCCTATCGAGAACATGCCCGGCATCTTGCAAGGCGTATCGTGCATCATCCCGGCGCGCTGGTATATCGACGCCGTGCGCAAGCTGATGATCGAAGGACTGCCGTTTACTGCCGTTCTTCGGGAATTCACGATCCTGATCGTCATGACCCTCGCATTGATCGGTGTGGCGCTCAAAAAATTCAACGATAAACTCGAATAGCCATGCGCACACTACTTGTATTACTCGATAAGGAGTTCCGGCAGTTTTTCCGCAACCCTTTCCTGCCGAAGATGGTCGTGATCTTTCCCATGATGATTATGTTCGTCATTCCGTGGGTTACGACAATGGATGTCCGCCATATCAGTGTTTCCGTGGTCGACAACGACCGCACGGCGGCTTCGCAACGGCTCATCCGGAAGATCGACGCCTCGGATTATTTTACCCTGCACGATGTATCGGAACACTACGACGCTTCACTCTCGGCACTTGAAAAGGGCGACGTGGATGTGATTGTCGAAATTCCCGATGACTTCGAGCAGGCGCTCGCCACGGGGTCGCCGAAAAAAGTGAGCATTTCGGCCAATGGTGTCAATGCCCTCAAAGGCAACCTCGGCTCGCAATACACGGTGCAGGCCGTCATGCAGACCTTGAACGAACTGCGCTCGGAGCAGGGGCTTCCTCCCGCCGCCGAACTGATAACCGTCGAGAACCGCTACAACCCCACGCTCGAATACCGCAACTACATGATCCCGGCGCTGATGATCATGCTGCTGATTATGATCTGCGGATTCCTGCCGTCGTTGAACCTTGTGGGTGAAAAGGAGAAGGGAACGATCGAGCAAATCAACGTAACACCCGTCAGTCGCCTGTCGTTCACCCTCGCCAAGTTGATTCCCTATTGGATTATCGGCTTCGTCGTACTGACATTCGTAATGCTTATTGCGGGGTTTGTTTACGGATTGATCCCGGTCGGAGCACTCGAAGCCATCTATTTGGCGGCAATGCTTTTCATCCTCACGATGTCGGGCATCGGTGTCACGATCGCCAACAAGTCGGAAACCATGCAACAGGCGATGTTCGTAATGTTCTTCTTCGTGATGATCTTCGTGCTGATGAGCGGCCTGATTACCCCGATCGAGTCGATGCCCGCAGCGGCACAAACCGTTACTCGCTTCCTCCCGCCGCGTTATTTTGTCGAAATCATGCGAGCCGTTTATCTCAAGGGCACGGCCATCGGCGAATTGTGGTCTGCTTATGCGGCGTTGACTGCATTCGCTGTAGTTTTTAACACGCTGGCTGCTCTGACCTACAAAAAGCAGGCATAACTTTTTTCGATGCAACAAGTTCCCTTTGGCCGCCGGATTCCGGCGTGCCAGGGACGCTGCATCCCCCGACAAACGATTTGCAAACCTTAAAACTACCTGATTATGACACGCGAAGACATTTTGAAAGCCGCTTATGCGCTCTTCGAAAAAGAGGGTATCCGCGAATTACGGATGCATACAATCGCCGAAAAACTCGGCCTAACCAAACCGGAACTCTACGGATATTTCGACGACAAGCGTGCGCTGGTATCGCAAAGCGTTGAATACGGTATTCAACAACTCGACGATGAGCTGGCGGCAATCTGCTGCAAAGCCGCCAATCCGGTCGAGATGCTCATTCGCACGGCAGTCCTATCGTTCGATCGTTTTGCCAAGATGGAGTGGATTTTCATCGAGGATGTCGAATACTGCCCGGCTGCCATCGACACCATTCATCACGAGCAGCTCCGCATTCAGCGGCAGCAGCCCGTCCTCTTTCGACAGGCCGTCGAGGAAGGGTACATGCGCGGCGAAGCCTATTATAATCTGCTGGAATCCTGCTTCTATGAGAATTTTATGGCGCAGAGTAAGGAACGCGATGAGGCCATGCGGACGCTTTTTACTGTGTTGCGAGGTGCTGCAACCGAAAAAGGCTGGCGGGAGGTAGAACTCGTCCGGCAGCAGATGCGACTCGAATATTGATAAAATACACGGAACCCGATGACCGACACGCTTACATTTCAGTATTTGGCCCGCTATGCCGTACATACACGGGAAACCGACGGATTCCTGCTCATAGAGCAGAACTGTCCGGACTCAAAGGCGCTTTGCGGCCGGTTCTTCCGATCGGAAGTATTTTGCATATTACTGTGTATCCGGGGAGAAATATCGGTGTCCGTCGATCTCAACCGGTACGACATTCGGCGTAATACCTTGTCCGTGATTCGGCCGGGATCGAAACTCATGGTACACACGTGCCGGAACTTTGCGGTGCGCTGCATTGTTTTCGATCCGGCGATTCAACTGCACATTCCTATCCCGGCCTCGGACGTCGCCGATCTGCGGCTGAAAGTCATGCAGAATCCCGTGTTGCATCTTGCAGCCGGAGAACGCCTGCGGCTCCGCCGGTTGTTTTTCGCATTCCATGCAGTCGCAGGCAGTAGCCTCAATTCCGCTCTCGGTCGCATCGTCCTCCAACACGCGATCGCCGTGCTGCTATACTCGGTCAGCGACCTGTTGCAACAAAAAGCCCAAGCCCGGCCGGGGCGTTCGGCCCGTTCCCGCAGGGACGAATATTTCTGCCGCTTTCTCCAACTGCTGTCCCAATATTTCACGATGGAAAGATCCGTCGCTTTTTATGCCGAAAAGATGAGCCTGACGCCCAAATACCTCACGACCGTCATCCGCGAAGTCAGCGGAAAAACGGCTTCGGAGTGGATCGACAACGTAGTCGTTCAGGAGGCCTGCCACCGCTTATTATCCGGCGGGCACAGTATTCAGCAGATCGCTTACGAACTCAATTTCCCGAACCAATCGTTTTTCGGAGTCTTTTTCAAAAATAAAACCGGAACATCTCCGAGCTCCTATCGCCTGAAAAGCACGAATCGCTGTTGATTATGAAAATCCGACTTAACCCGAAATACGGCAGCCTGGCGCCGTTCGTCCGGCAGCTCGTCCATCCGCTCCGGTTTGCCCGCAACGGAGAAACGCTCCACAGCGGCCGCAATACGATCAAACTGTTCGAGGAGGACGGAGTCCGGCTCGCCGTGAAAAGCTATGGACGGCTCTCGTTTTTCAACCGGTTGATCTACGGACGGCTGCGCAAGAGCAAGGCCGAACGTGCATACCTGCATGCCGATCGGCTGCGGTCGTTGGGAATCGACACGCCCGAAGAGGTGGCTTTTGTCGAAATCCGAAGGAGGGGTATTCTGCAAGCGAGTTATTTCGTATCGCTCTACTCGGATTACCTGCCCCTGACGCCGGTAACCGACTGTTACATGCAGGTGCGGGAAGCCCGGTCGGCACTCGACTCTCTGGTGGGTTTCCTGTTCAAAATACACTGGGCGGGCGTCCTGCACAAAGACCTCAATATCGGGAATATACTTTATAAAAGCGACGGTGCGGGCGGTTACAGGTTTCAGGTGATCGACACCAACCGGATGGAATTTCACCGCATGCTCTCCATGCGGCAACGGCTCGATAACCTGCGCCGTCTCTCCTGCAAGATGCCCGCCTATTTGTATATCCTCGAACAATATGCCCGGATCGCACATGCCGATCCGAATACCATACAGCTCAAAGGAGTATTTGCGCGACTTGTTTTTGAACTCCGTCAGCGGACAAAACGGAAATTAAAACGGCTGTTAGTCGGGTTATAACAATCTAAATCGGAAAGATATGACAAAAGAACAGATCGGGGTGAATGCGGGCATCGTATGGCAGGTACTTCATAGAAATGCCCCGATGACATACGAAGATTTAGTAAAGGAATGCAAGCTAAATTTGCCGGATACGGCGGCTGCAATCGGCTGGTTGGCCCGCGAAGATAAAATTCTGTTTCAGGAAGAGGGCGGAAAAGTCTATTTTACCGTCTACCGCGAACATTACTATTGATTACAAACAACCGAAAATGAAATACTTGCACGCCCTGTTCATTGCATTCTTTGCGACCGCATGCCAGGTGGATTACCACCCCTACGATACCCGTATCAATGGCGAAACAGGAATCAACGCCCGCAATATCGACCGCATCGAGAGTGCTTGCGCCGGGAAACGGGAGATTCGCTTCGCCGTGATCTCCGACACTCAACGCTGATACGACGAAACCGAAGACGCCGTCGAGACGCTCAACCGACGCACAGATATTGATTTCGTGCTCCATACCGGAGACCTTGCCGATTTCGGGATGAAGGCTGAGTTTGAACGACAACGAGATATACTCAACGATCTGCGTGTACCTTATGTCGTTCTGATCGGTAATCACGACTGTCTGGCGACGGGTGAAAAGATTTTCAAACAGATTTTCGGAGCCTTCAACTGCGCGTTTACGGCGGGTAATATCCGGTTTGTCTGTCTGAATACCAATGCGCTGGAGTTCGACCACACCGAATCCATGCCGAACTTCGAATTTATCGAGAACGAATTGGCGCAATTTCCAGCCGGAGTGCAAAAAACCGTCGTTGCCATGCACGCCAAACCTTATACCGAACAATCCGACAACGGGGTAGCTAAAATTTTTCAGCGTTATATCCGGCAGTTTCCCGGCTTGCAGTTCTGCGTGAACAGGCACGGACACAATTATAAGATCGAGGATATTTTCGGCGACGGGGTGCTCTACTACGAATGCGACAATATCGAAAAAAGAACCTATCTGTTATTCACGATAAACGAAGAGGGCTATGAACAGACGCGTATCGCATTTTAGCAGTTTGGCAGGTCTCATACTCTGTCTTGCCGCTTCTGTTGCGAAAGCTCAAGAGCTGCCTGTCGTTCCGTTGGCCCAAATCCCGATAGATATCCACGGCCCGCTCGACCGGCGCGAGCACCAGGGATACGACGGATGGAAGCGGATACTACCCACACACGTCAAGGCACAATACGCAGGCGGCATGGGGTTTATGTCGTTCGGGGCGGGCTGGGACTATGGCCGCAAATGCCGTTGGGAAACCGACCTGTTAGTCGGATTCCTGCCCAAAGCCTATTCCGACGAATTTCATCTTACATTTACGATCAAACAGAACTACATTCCGTGGAGTATCCTTTGCTGCGACCGGCTGGCTATCGAACCCTTTTCGTGCGGCATCTACCTGAATTACATTTCCGGGCAGGATTACTGGGTGCGCGAACCCGACCGCTATCCCGGAGATTCGTATTACGGGTTTACTTCCCGTGTAAGAGTACACGTATACATTGGGGAACGGTTTACCTATTATCTGAAAAACAACAGTCTGCTGCGCAACATTACGCTCTATTACGAATTATCGGCCAACGATCTGGACATCATCGCCAAATGCGGCAACAAATCGCTGAAACTCTCCGACATCGTCTATTTTTCCATCGGCATCAAGTTTCAGCTATTCCGAGAATAATTCCGTTTACAGCAAAACAATAAAACTCTTTTACAGAAGAAGACATGCTGAATCCAGCGTGTCTTTTTATTTACCCATCAAAAGCATCAACCTATGGATACATTAGTGAACACTCCTTTCATTCAAGCTCTTACAAACTATGACAAAATACCTATTTCTACAAAAAAGTTAGACATCTTTTATAATGAATTCATTATAAAATTAATTGAACTATGCGATAATAGTTCCGATTACAAATATCTATTCCGAATATTAACATACACACAAATTCAGATAGAAATACTCCATCCGGCAAATAAAAAATCTATAGTTGTAAAATATATAACAGCTACCGATAAAGTGATAGAATCCGAATTGCGTCTATTAAATGAGCGCATTGCACATCCATCACTATTTCAACAGCCCGTAACAACAGATATTCCCGAACTTTATTGGAGCACAAACTTCTCAAAACGGGATTTAGTAGAACTACTGACCGGTATCGAATACCTCGGCCCAATCCTCAATGCTGTAGGAAAAACTGCGTCATTCTCCATGTTAGTTACTATCGCAGAGAAAACACTTCATATCTCGCTCCCGAACGCCTATAAAATACGAGACGAGGTATTAAACCGAAAAACAAAATCCGCAGATTTTTTGAAACGATTAATAGATGCACTCATTGAAAAAAGTGTAAAACAATAGCCATGATTATCAGCTGATTGCAATAAATATTGCGGGTAGTACCCAGGGTACTACCCGCATTTTATTCGAACACAAATCGGAACTTTGTCCTCGGAAATCAGATCAATTATGCTATGAAACCATGAACTACCTGACTGAAATAAAGCTGTTTTACGACTGGTTGGAAACCTATCCGCTTTCGCCGGCATCTATCACGTTGTGGCACGCGCTGATGTTTGTCGCCAACCGTAGCGGATGGAAGCCAGAGTTTTGCGTTTCGATTGGTCTACTCGTTTTGCGCACGAACTTATCTCGTTCGGCGATCTATCGGGAGCGGATATGCTTGCGAACTGCCGGACGTATCTCCTTTCGGTCGCAGGGAGGTGCAGCCGACAGCATTTATGAGATTCATTCATTGGAATGCGCATTTGCGTCCCAGCGTGGGACACCGAGTGTATCAGAATCCGATTTAGCGTCCCGCATTGCGTCCCACATTGGGACGCGGCTTAATAAACTACACAGTTTTATTCAAGAAAAAGAAAAAACAAGCAAAAAAGAAAAAGGGGCTGCCGAGGGTAAAGAGAGAAAAAGTTGCGCGAAAAAGAGAGAATCCACGCGGCTGAATCAGGCGCAGTTTCTTTCGACGCTGGATGATCGATGGCGGGAACTGATGGCTACGTGGTTGGAGTATAAGCGTACCCGCCGCGAAAGCTACCGCAGCGAGTTAGGCGCAAGGAAATGTCTCACGCTGCTGCGCAGCCTCTCCGGCGATGATCCGTCGGTTGCGGCCGCCATTATCGACCGGAGCATCGCCAACAACTGGGCGGGACTGTTTCCGCTGCGAACTGGACAAACTCCGGTTTCTGCGCATGGCCAGCACCCCGGCCAGATCATCCAGCCAGCCGATGACGAGCGGACCCGGAGCCTGCTGAAAAAGTTCAACCGCAAATGAAATATGGGACAATGACCTCTTTACGCAAACATCGACGGGGGTATCTTCACCCGACAAAAACAGCACGCCGTATGGACAACCTCACCTCGCTTATCGATCGACTCTCTACGCAGAGACGCATCGTCGTTCGCCGACCGCATAGCCTCTCGTGGGGCGACCGTGAATACTGTAAAGGGCTGTTCTGCGAGGTATTCCGACGTGTGGATCAGTCGATCAGCTGCTATCGGCATCTGCCGGAGTATGTCGATGTAGTCGATTGGATGACAGCTACTGCCGGGCGCGGCCTGCTGCTCTACGGCGACTGCGGACGCGGCAAGAGCATCCTCCTCACGGGTGTCGTTCCCGTACTGCTGGCGATGAAAGGCTGTCACTCGCTGCCGATCCATGCCGACGATTTCCAGAAACCCTACGACTTTGCCGCCGCTACCGCCGGCTACGATCCGAGGATGTCGAACCTCGACTACCTGACCCGCACGGCCTATCCGATTATCGATGAGTTGGGCGTCGAGCCGTTGGTGAACGACTACGGCGAAAAATACGAAGGCTTCAACCGGATCATCGATGCTGCCGAACGCTACCTGCGGCCGTTGTTCCTCTCGACCAACCTCACCCGCGAGCAACTGCTCCGCCGCTACGGTGAGCGGACTTTCGATCGCCTGACCCGCCTGTGCCGAGCGGTGGAGTTCCGGGGCGAGAGCCTGCGCTGACAATCAAAAACCGAAGAGATATGAAATTGCAACGAGTAATTCATCATTTGGAGGATGGCCGCCGCAAATATGTCACCCATAACGGCGAGATGGAGAAGTGGACGGAGGTCGAGATCGAAAACCTCCGCAGCAATACGGAACGATATGGTCCGGCAGCCTATACCGCCGACTTCGCCAAGTACGGCATCTCAGCGCGGGAACTGCGTGAACGCTATCCCGATGCCAGGATCATCCGTATCGTCGGCTTCGAAACCGAGGACCACGACCTGCCGCTCGATCCCGATATTATTTTTTGACTATGCCGACGCTCAAGAAAACTTGCCGCCGGCCGTGGCAGCCGAAGCACGATCCGCAATCGGGCCGCAGACACTCCAATACAGAGTTCTACCGATCGACGGCGTGGAGAAAGTTGCGGTCCATAAAACTGGAGCAACAACCGCTCTGCGAAGAGTGCCTGAAGCACGGCCGACATACTCCGGCGCAAATGGTCGACCATATCCGACCGATCAACGAGGGCGGAGCGCCGTTCGACCTCTCCAATTTACAGAGCCTTTGCCACGCCTGTCACAACCGGAAGTCAGGACGGGAACGCCATCGGAGAAAACTCTAACCAAAATAGAATGCCTATGATGTAAACCAATGCCGACGGATGCGAAGCGAGTGGTTTGCAACCGATGTCGCCGTCAGGCGGCGAAGGTCACCGACCGAGGCCCGCAGTCGCCGCTTGCGGCGGGGCGGGAATTGCCGAGGAAGGTAATTCGGCAAAAGGCAAATGGAACGCTCCGCATCCTTCCTTTTTATGCGATGAGAACAACACTCAAACTGAACGAAATAATCGCCGAGTGGATTTCGGAATGCGATATCCTGCCCTCGACCAAACGGGACTATGCGCGTAAGATCGCACTGTGGTTCCGGTGGCTGTCGGTACGGAATATAGATACCCGCTCTCCGGAGCGCCGCCATGTGCTGGACAAACAACAACTCCAGACCGATGGCAAGAGCGTCTACACGGTGAACAGCCTTGTGACGATCCTAAAACTCTTCTACGGATTCTGCGAACGACACGGATACTACGATAACATCGCCGCCGGCATCAAGAGCAGCAAGCGCCATACGGAGTACTGCAAACTGCCGCTGACGGCGGAGCAGGCGTTCCGGCTGTTGAACAGCATCGACTCCGGAACTATAATCGGTCGCCGCGACCGGCTGATGATCTCGCTGATGTTATTCAATGGGCTGCGCACCTGCGAAGTGGAGCGCATCGATATCGGGGACTTCTCGAAGCGCGAAGGTGAGCCGGTGCTCTACATCCAGCGCAAAGGCCGCACGGACAAGAATGAGATCGTCGTGCTACATCCTTCCACGGTCGAGTGGCTGGAGAAGTATATCGCCGACCGGAAATTTCAGGATGGGTCACCGCTTTTCATTTCGCATAAGCGTAAATGCGACAACCGACTGGTCCGGCAGACCATCGGGCGGATCGTAAAGCAGCGGCTGGCTCGGATCGGTATCAGCCATCCGAAGATATCGGCGCACTCGCTGCGGCACACGTTCGGGGCGCTTATGGTCGAGCAAGGCGTGGATATCGAGACGATCAAAGATATGATGGGACACTCGGATACCAAGACCACCCGCATCTATATCGAGATGGCCCAGCAACGAAAGCTACTGCACCATTCCCCGGCGAAGTGTGTTGCAGAGCTGATTTTAAATAACGGGCAGAATCGATGAGTATGATTGAAGTACAGTAGATTAATGAATCACGCTAACTGTTTAACACGCAAATAATTGGCATTTTTCGCAACCCTTTAAAATCCAGCATATGAATATCAAAGAGTTACGTGAGCAAGGTAGTACCGTCGGCGCAAGCGGACGAAGGTCGATGCAGCAAGGGATAGGGGTCGAGATTCCTTACAGCCCTGCAAAAAGTAATCGCACCCCTCCTTTCATTTACGCGCGTGCAAAATTGAAGATTTTAGAAATTCAGATGAGATGGCAAAAGGACGCAAGAAAATATCTGATGAACTGAAATCCTTGCGGGGAACGGATCAGCCGTGCCGGATGGATGGAAATCTCACTCCGACAACTTCCGCCGTCGTTTCGATTCCGCGTTCCGGACTGAAGGGCACGGCGAAAAAGGTATTCGAGGTGGTGGCGACAGAACTGATCCACAACCGGCTGTTAGATATGGTCGGTGTGGACTTGCTTGTAGCCTATGCCCGTGAGATGGGACTGTACCACGATATGATGCGTGACGCAGAGAAAGAGGGTTACACCATCGTGGTCGAGACGAAATTCGGAACGACGACCCTCGTCAATCCCAAGCGCAAGATTGCAGAGTCTGCACTGATGAATGCCAAAGCACTCTCTGCCGAGTTTGGGCTTACGCCTGCAAGCCGCAGTCGTGTTGCGGCACTCCTGTCGGACGAGGAACCGAAAGATGACTTTGCCGAATTCGAAGAAGTGAAATAAAGATGCCTTCCGTTAAGAAATATCCAGCTGAAGTCTATGCCGAACAAGTGCGCGATGGTGCGATCCTCGTTTGCGAGTATGTCCGGCTGGCAATTCGGCGCTACTATGCCGACCTCGATAACGCCCTTGACCAGGGTTGGTACTTCGATCGCAAAGCGGCTATGCGGGCCATCAACTTCATCGAGCGACTGAAACATACCAAAGGCGAGTGGGCCGGACAGCGGTTCCGGTTGGAACCGTGGCAACAGTTCGTGCTCTGGAATATCTTCGGCTGGCGGAATGCAGACGGCACACGTCGGTTTCGTTACGCCTACATCGAAATCGCCCGCAAGAATGGTAAAACGGCTTTATCAGCGGGTATTGGTCTGTATATGCTCTTCGCGGATGGCGAAGCAAGGCCAGAGGTCTATTCGGCCGCAACGGTCAAAGACCAGGCGAAGATCTGCTTCGCCGATGCCGTGGCGATTGTCAAGGCCACCGACCTGAAGAACTACCTCACCCCTTACCGCAACTCCATCGTCTATGAGTTGAAAGGTGGTACGATGAAGCCGCTCTCCTCGGACTACGGTACGCACGACGGTCTGAATCCCTCGTGCGGCATCATCGACGAGTTTCACGCCCATAAGGATTCCGGGATGTTTGACGTGATCAAGTCGGCCTTCGGCGCACGGCGGCAGCCGTTGCTATTCATCATCACTACGGCGGGCTTCAACAAGTCGGGAGCCTGCTATGCTTACCGGGACAATGTGATCAAAGTTCTGCGCGGTGTAAACGAGGACGACTCGCTGTTCGGGATTATCTATACGCTCGACTCGAAGGAGGAGTGGGACGATCCGAAAATGTGGATCAAGTCGAATCCCAACCTCGGCGTGTCGCTCTCGGCCGACTACCTCGCCGACCAGGTGAAAGACGCCAAGAACCGTCCGGAGGCCGTGCGGAACGTGATGACCAAGAATGTCAACCTCTGGGTCGATGCAGAAAAGACATGGATACTCGACGATGTATGGATGCAATGCATGGGGACGACGGATCCCGCCGACCTGAAAGGCTGCGCCTGCTGGGGAGGTCTCGACCTCTCGAACGTCTCGGACGTCACGGCCTATATACTGCTCTTCCACGAGAACGACCGTTTTCAACTGCTGCCGCACTTCTGGATACCGGAAGAGAAGATGCTGGAGAAGATCCGTAAGGAGAATATCAACTACGACAAATGGGTGGCCGAAGGTTATGTGACCGCTACACCCGGCAACGTGATCGATTACGATTTCGTGAAGGCGGATATTCTACACATCGTTGCCGATTACGATCTACGCACCTCTGCCTATGACCGTTGGAACTCCTCGCAGACGATCATCGACTTGCAGAACGAGGGTATGATGTTCAACCCCTTCGGGCAGGGCTACGGATCGATGTCGGCCCCGACAAAGGAGTTCGAAAAGGCGGTGCTGACCGGAAAAGTGGAACACTTCGGGAATCCCGTCCTGCGATGGATGTTGGCATCAACAGTGATCAAGACTGATCCGGCCGGAAATATCAAACCCGACAAGGAGAAATCGGTGCAGAAGATCGACGGCATCGTAGCGTCGATTATGGCACTGGGCGAATGGATGACGGCACAAGCCGAAGACGATACGAACCCTTACGAACAACGCGGGCTATTAACTTTAAATTGAGATAGCTATGAGCAGAAAAATGAATCGCAAGCAATACAAGCGTTACCACTCACCGGTCATCACGGCCGAACGCGAAAAAGTCGAAGCGGAATTGGCTGCGATGGATCCGCTGTCGCCGGAAGTGAGGCATTTCCTCTCGTTTGAGGGGTTCGTAGAATTATACCTCCGTATGCGCGACCTCTATCCCACGCAATTGGAAGCCTATGAGCGGTTGGAAGATTTCTATATCACCGGCAGGCGCAGGTATTCGGAGTTCAGCTCGTTTCGGAGGGTGCTGAATAGATTATTGCATAAAAGAAGTTGATAATTTCCTTTCTGTTTTATACATATCTCTTGCAAATTCTTTAATTTTGTGTAAAACAGAAAAATATGGCAACCTTACATTATTTGAAAATACTGAATTTCAGGAGTATTGAGTATTTTGAGCAATATTTTAAGTCAGGTATATTATGTGTAATCGGACGAGGCGATTCAGGAAAGTCCACTATCTTGGATGCTATTTCCTCTGTATTTTCATCAAACTGGGGACTTCATTTCTATGATAGCGACTTTTTTAATTGCAATACAGAGCACCCAATAGAGATTGAAGCAACGATTATAAATATCCCAGAGAAGCTATTAGCTAAATATGGTTCATATATACGAGGCGTACTGCCGGATGGTTCTATTATAGATGATATGGAAACAGAAGCAGCAGAAGGGGCACAATCGGCTTTAACTATAAAGTTAATTGTAACAAAAGATTTAGAACCTCAATGGCTTGTTGTTTCATACCGGGGGCAAGACCCTGTATCCATTACTGCTACGGACAGAAATTTAGTAAATTGTTTTTCTGTTTCAGATTATACTGATCGGCATTTTTCTTTAAATAAAGGTAATCCCTTATATACTTTGTATAAACAACTTTCCGGGGAGGAAGTACAGGAGGGCACAAATGTCGTCTTGGAGGTTATAAGACAAGCAAAAACTAATTTTGACGCTACTGTTGCTGAAAAGTTCCAAGATGTGTATTTACAACCGATTATTACTCAATATTTTATAGATAATAAGTCAGAAATATG